>OLOV01000271.1_pt1 | contig 46295 bp, 41 predicted proteins | sample 1672931 | NCBI WGS metagenome assembly OLOV01 (sample SAMEA3136738, study PRJEB25190) | human gut metagenome | biome: human gut; feature: human-associated habitat; material: faeces | place: Austria | collected 2013 | reverse complement strand
TAAGTAAAAAACTAGAAGATTTAGAAAAACAAACAGAAATATATCATAAAACCAAAGAAAAAATAAATCCTGTACTAGTAAAAAAATATAAATCATATTTAGATTGGCTAGAACTTGTATATTTAAATAACAAAGAAAAAACAGATAGTATATTTTCAGTTAAAATACATAAGAAAAATGAAATATTAAAACATGGACAAAAAGAAGAAAAAGAAGATGAGCAAAAAGATTTTTTAGACCAGTTAAAGAAAAGAGTAACTACTAATAATGAAGATATAATAAAAAAACTTAAGTGGAAATATGAATATATAGATTCTATATTAATACCTACTAAGACATCTGTTACTAAAATAAAAGAATTGGAAAATGAAAATATATCGAGCTTAGAGGAAACTGCAGAAATAAAAAACATACAAGAATATAAAATGCTAACTAATAAACCAAAATTTTTAAATAAAGAAGAAAAAATTACGAGTAGTAAAAAAGGAACTTTAATGCATTTATGTGTTCAAAAGATGAATGAAAAAGAAGAATATAATATTGAAAAATTGCAAATAATGGTAGATGGATTATGTGCAAAAAATATAATAACAGAAAACGAAAAAGAAGCAATACAAATAAATAAATTGTATGAGTATACAAAATCAAGTTTGTGGAATGAACTAAAAAGTGCAAAAGAGATAAATAAAGAGAAACCATTTTATATAAATATCTTAGCAAAAGATGTATTTGAAATAGATACAGACGAAACTATATTAGTACAAGGGATAATAGATCTATATTATATAAATAAGAATAATGAATTAATATTAGTAGATTTTAAAACAGACTACATAAAAGAAGGGGAAGAAGATAAACTAGTAAAAAAATATAATAAGCAATTAGAAATATATAAAAAAGCATTAGAATCAAGCTTAAAAAGAAAAGTCGTGCATACATATATTTTTTCTATGCAATTAAATAAATTAATAGAACTTTAAAATATTATATAAAAAGTAAAGACATATTTAAAAAATATGTCTTTACTTTGCGCTATAATTGTAACGCGGCAGGGACTACAAATATGTGTTAGATACAAACATAAATGAATCCATTTTCGTAAACGAATGTGTGATCAAGAAGAAGAGAAAAGATGTCAAGAAGTTCTTCTTTGGAAAGTTTATCAGACTCATTAGATGGGTTTGATACAACAATGTACTTTCCGCAGAGTTCATCTTTGACTTCCTCTTTTAGCGCATGCTGCATTTTGGATAACCTCCCTTACAAATTAGTAATAATATTTTAAACTATATTAATAAAAAAGTAAATAACAATCATATGATGTAATAATACAAAATAGATGATAAAAAAACATAATAATACAAAAATAATATCTATATAAATTATATATTGGGTAAAATAAGTATATTTGGAAATAAAAAGTCAAAAAAAATAGGAAAATCTTTTAGTAAATATGGAAGAATTTATTATACTAAAATCTAAGAACAGCTATTTACTAAAAAATATAAATGTGATATAAAAACTATTGAAAGGAAGTAATTTATGAGATTAGATAAATTTTTAAAAATAGCAAGAGTCATAAAAAGAAGAACAGTAGCAAATGAGGCAGCAGATAGTGGAAGAGTATTTGTTAATGGAAAACAAGCAAAGCCAAGCTATGAAGTGAAATTAGGAGATATTGTAGAAATAAAATTTGGAGATAAAGTATCTAAATTTGAAATTATAAAAATTCCAAAAGTTCAAGGAAAAGATATGGGAGAGTTAATAAAAGTACTATAATAAGGATGTGATTAAAATAAAAAAAGCCTTAAAAAAAGTTACAGAAGAAGAAAAAGAACAAAAAAACAGAAAAATTAATATGGTTATTACAAATATTGTAAGATTATTATTAGTTTTGATTATTGCAAGAGGTATAATTGTAAAAGATTATAGTCAAATATTTATAGCAATACTTACAATTGCTTTAACTTTTTATCCAAGTATACTTGAAAAAAAGTTTCGGTGTATATTTACCTGGAAGTTTACAAATTATAATTACACTATTTATATTTGGGGCACAATATTTAGGTGAAATTAAAAATTTTTATGATAAAATACCTTGGTGGGATACAATGTTACACACAACTTCTGGAATTATTTTAGGAGTTATTGGATTCATGTTTGTATATTTATTAAATAAGAGTTATAGTAATAGTATAAAACTAAGTCCATTTTTTGTTGTAATGTTTGCTTTTTGTTTTGCAGTTACAATGGGTGTGTTTTGGGAATTCTTTGAATTTAGTGCAGATAGAATTTTAGGAACTAATATGCAAAAATTTAGATTTCCAGAATTAGGACAAGATGGATTAGTAGATACAATGACAGATTTATTTGTAGATGCAGTAGGAGCATTAATTACATCAATTATTGGGTATTTTTATATACAAAAGAAAAATGATGTTTTATTAAGGGATTATTTTAAAAATTGGTTTAGAAATAAAAAATAAAAAATAATTATAGTAAGGGGTTGATGAAAAATAAAAACTAAATTTCATTAATATATCTCTTACTATTTTTTTTGGAAAAAGGAGGATTTTTATGAATAGTAAATATGATGTTATTGTTATAGGAATGGGGCCAAGTTCAATTTTTTTTGCGTATGAGATGATCCAAAAAACAAATATAAAAGACAAAAAAGTTCTTTTGATAGAACAAGGAAAAAGAGTAGAAAAAAGAAAATGTCCAATTGAAGAATTAGGAAAGTGTACAAAGTGTAAGCCTTTTTGTAATATAACAAGTGGTTTCTCAGGAGCAGGAGCGTTTTCAGATGGAAAATTATCTTTATACAATAAAGAAGATGAAGATATTCATGTTGGAGGAAATCTTCATAGATATATAGGTGTTAATGAAACTAAAAAATTAATTGACTATACAGATAAAATATATCTTGAATTTGGAGCTGATAAAAAACTAGAAGGAACAAAATATAAAGACGAAGTAGATAAAATAAAAAATAAAGCAAGAAAAGAAGGTATTCAGTTAGTAGACATTCCAATCAGACATTTAGGGACAGAAAAAGCTCATGAATTATATAAAAAAATAGAAGACTATCTAGAAGAAAATAATATAGAAATGAAATTTGAAACGATAGTTGAAGATTTAATAATAAAAGAAAATAAAATTGAAGGGGTTAAAGTAAAGAATACTAAAAATGAAAAAGAAGAGTTATATGCAAATAAAGTCGTTTTAGCGGTTGGAAGAAAAGGCGCAAATTGGTTATCTGATATGTGTATAAAACATAATATAAATACAAAAACTGGTATTGTGGACATAGGAATAAGATATGAATTACCAGATGAAATAATGAAAGATATCAATAAATATATGTATGAAGGAAAATTTATAGGAAAACCAGGACCTTTTAAGGATAAAGTAAGAACTTTTTGTCAAAATCCAAGTGGATTTGTATCATCAGAAGTGTATGATAATAATTTAACTTTAGTTAATGGTCATTCATATAAAGATAAAAAAAGTACTAACACAAATTTAGCAATATTAGTATCACATAATTTTACATATCCATTTAATAAACCAATAGATTACGGAAGAAATGTTGCAAAAAATTTAAATGAACTTGGTGCAGGAAATGTTTTGGTTCAAAGATTAGGTGATATTTATAGAGGAAAAAGAACATGGGAAAAAGAGCTTGAATCAAATTTTGTTAAGCCAACATTAAAATCTGCAGTTCCAGGAGATATAACATTTGCAATAGGTTATAGAACAATGACGGATATTTTACATTTTATAAGAGATATGGATAAAATAATAGAAGGAAGCCAAAATTTAACTGATGAAGAAATAGAAGAAAGAATTAAAAAAGAATTCAAAATGAATGGCTTAATTTTAGCAGATGTTAAAGTTGTAAAAATGATGGACAAAACATTAGAGACTGGATACTCTAATATAATACCAGTATATCTAGATAAACAGGGAGAAATAAGCCAGGGAAAATCTAATACAATTACAAAAGAACAATTTTCTAATCTTCAAAAAACAATAAGAAAAATAATAAAGCAAATATCAAATGAAATATTAAGTGGAAAAATTGATATAAAGCCATTATACAATAAAGCAAATGGAAAAGTAAGTTGTGAATATTGTGAATACAAGACAATTTGTGCTTTCAATTCAAAAGAAAATAATTACGAATATTTACAAAAAAGAGATAAAAAAATAATTTTAGAAGAATTAAAAGGAGAAGAATAAAATGAATACAATAGGTTTTTATGCAGGGTCATTTGATCCATTTACAAAAGGACATTTACAAATAGTTACAAAAGCTGCTAATTGTTTTGATAAGGTAATAATTGGAATAGCTTATAACAGTGAAAAAGATGTAAGAATAGATAAAGAAAAAATGAAAAACGCTATAAAACAAACAATAAGCGAATTAGGACTAAAAAATGTTGAAGTAACATTATATAAAGGGCTTACAGCAGATGAAGCGAAAAAATATGGTGCAAATATTTTAATAAGAGGCCTAAGAAATGGAACAGATTACCAATATGAAGAAAATATAGCAGAAACAAATGAAAAAATTTCAGGATTAGACACATGCTATTTTAGAGCTGGAGATTTGGGATATTTATCATCAAGTTTAGTTATGGAATTATGGGAAAATAATGTAGATATAACAGAATTTGTACCAAAAGAGGTTTATCAAATATTAAAAAAATAGAAAATTGGAAGTGGTAAAATGGTAATAGGTGTTACAGGAAATTCGGGTTCAGGGAAAAGTGAGATATCTAAAATTCTATCAAATAAAATTAATGCAAAAATAATAGATGCAGATAAGGTTGTAAAAGAATTATATACCCCAGGACAGGAATATTATAACAAAATATTGGAATTATTTGGAAACAAAGTATTAGAAAAAAAAAATAAATTAAATAGAAATAAAATAGCAGAAATTATATATAATAATGAAAGCGAAAGAGAAAAATTAAATAATCTTACATATAAATATGTAGTTGATGAAATAAAAAAAAGGATTAAAAAAGAAAAAAATATCAATATAATAATTGATGCACCATTATTATTTGAGAGTAAACTTGATGAAATATGTGATATTACAGTTGCAGTACTAGCTGAAAAAAGCTTGAAAATAAATAGAATTTGCACAAGAGATAATATAGAGCAAAAAATTGCAATTTCAAGATTAGCAATTCAAAAGGAAGATTCATATTACCAGAAAAAAGCAGATTATATAGTTACAAATAATGGAAAAAAAGATGAAATAAATTTGGAGGAAATATGTACAAGGATTGGGAAGAATTAGAAGAAGCATGTAATAGTTGTAAAAAATGTAAATTGTGTAATGGAAGAAAAACAGTAGTAATTGGTGTAGGAAATAAAAATGCTGATATAATGTTTATTGGAGAAGGACCGGGTGCAGATGAAGATACACAAGGAATACCATTTGTTGGGAAAGCAGGACAGCTTATGAATAAGGCATTTGCTGGAGTTGAAATAAACAGAGAAGATGTATATATAGCAAATATTGTAAAGTGTAGACCTCCACAAAACAGAAATCCGGAAAAGGATGAAGCAGACGCATGTAAGGAATACATAGAGTCGCAGATTAACTTAGTAAAACCAAAAGTAATAGTGCTTCTTCGGGAGTGTTGCATTAAAAAATATTTTAGGAGAAGAGTATGGAATAACTGTAAGCAGAGGAAAATGGTTTGAAAAGGATGGAATAAATTATTTGCCAACATTTCACCCCGCAGCACTTTTGAGAGATGAAAGTAAAAAAATAGATTTTTGGAGAGATTTAAAATTAGTAACAAAATATTTTAATTAATCGTTTAAAGCCATTGGCTTTAAACGATTAATTATTAAGATGCAAAATACAAGATACGGGAGTATTTTTTAGTATTAGATGTTGGGAACAGTGGAGATATATAGGATTAAATTTAGTGCTTTAGTATTATGTAGATTATACAATATATTACTAAAAAAAATCTTAAAAAAATTTTAAAAAAGGGTTGTTTTTATTAGCTTGTACTGATATAATCTAGTCAGTCTAAAAAAGACAAAATATTTTTTTGAAAGGAGCTTTTGATATGAAGAAACTTACTATTGTAGCATTAGTAATCGTACTTGTAATGTCATGCCTAGTTTTTGCAGGTTGTGGTAAAAAGGATGAAGGTAAACAGGGAACTGGAAAAAACGACAAATATGAAATCGCACTTGTAACAGACGTAGGAAATATTGATGACAAATCTTTCAACCAAGGAACTTGGGAAGGTGTAGAGGCTTATGCAAAAGAGCACAACATATCTTACAACTACTACAAACCATCTGAAGATTCAACAGCTGCTCGTCTTGAATCAATCAAAACAGCTATTGAAACAGGAGCAAAAGTTGTAGTTTGCCCAGGAATGTTATGTGAGGAGGCTGTATACCAAGCACAAACACAGTATCCAGATGTTCAATTCTTATTAATTGATGGTGAACCTCATAATGCAGATTATTCAACATACAAAACAGAAAAAAATGTTCACTGTATATTATTCCAAGAGGAACAATCAGGATATTTAGCAGGATATGCAGCAGTTAAAGAAGGATACAGAAAACTAGGTTTCCTAGGTGGTATGAGTGTTGACGCCGTTATACGTTTTGGATTTGGATTTGTTCAAGGTGCAAATGATGCAGCTAAAGAACTTGGAGTTGAAAATGAAGTATCAATTAAATATTGGTATTCAGGAGCATTTACAGCATCTGATGAAATCAAAACAAAAATGGAAGCATGGTATAGCGAAGGTACAGAAGTAGTATTTGCTTGTGGAGGACAAATTTACCTATCAGCAGTTAGTGCAGCAGAAGCAGCAAACGGAAAAGTAATTGGTGTTGATGTTGACCAATCAGCTGAATCAAAAGTAATTATTACATCTGCAATGAAAGAGCTAAAAAATTCAGTTATATTAGCATTAGGCGAGCTATATAGCACACCTGATAAAAAATGGACTGAAGATTTAGCAGGAAAAACATCTAAACTAGGGGCAAAGGATAATTGCGTTGGATTACCAACAGCAAAAGATTCTTGGAGATTAACAAATTATACAGTAGAAGAATACAACAAACTTTTTGAAGATGTTAAATCAGGAAAAATAGAAGTAAGTAACGACACAAAGAATAAACCAACAACATCTATAAAAGTAGATTATCAAAACTAATTAAAATAAAAACAGCTAGAGGCTGGGCATAAACAATGCCTAGCCTCTTAACTATTAAGAGAGGGAAAAATGGGAAATAAAGAGAACTATGTAATTGAAATGTTAAATATAACAAAGAATTTTCCTGGAATTAAGGCAAATGATAATGTAACGCTTCAATTAAGAAAAGGTGAAATACATGCTCTACTAGGAGAAAATGGGGCTGGTAAATCTACACTTATGAGTGTATTATTTGGGTTATATCAACCAGATGAAGGAACAATAAAAAAGAATGGTAAAATTATAAAAATAAACTCTCCAAATGACGCTAATGCACTAAATATTGGAATGGTTCATCAACATTTTAAACTTGTAGAATGTTTTACAGTGCTTGATAACATTATATTAGGAGTTGAACCAAACAAATTTGGCTTTTTGCAAAAAAAAGAAGCAAGAAAAAGAGTAATGGAATTAAGCGAAAAATATAAATTAAAAGTAGATCCAGATGCCTTAATATCAGATATAAGTGTTGGAATGCAACAAAGAGTTGAAATATTAAAAATGTTATATAGAGATAATGATATTTTAATATTTGATGAACCAACAGCAGTACTAACACCACAGGAAATAGATGAACTAATGCATATTATGAGAAATTTTACCAAAGAAGGTAAATCTATAATATTTATTACACATAAATTAAATGAAATTATGGCTGTTGCAGATAGATGCACAGTTTTAAGAAAAGGTAAGGGAATAGGAACTGTAGAAGTTAAGGATACAACTAAAGAAGAGCTTTCAAAAATGATGGTAGGAAGAAATGTAAAGTTTACAGTTGATAAAGGTGATGTAATACCAGGTAAAGTAATTTTCAAAGTAAAAAATCTTACAGTATCTTCAAAAATTCATAAAAACAATGCTGTAAAAAATGTATCTTTTGAGGTAAAAAAAGGTGAAATAGTATGTATAGCAGGTATTGATGGAAATGGTCAAACTGAGCTAGTATCAGCTATAACAGGGCTTCAAAAGGTAACTGGAGGAAGTATAGAATTTCTAGGGCATGATATAACAAAAGCAAATATTAGGAATAGGTCAAAATTAGGAATGAGCCATATTCCTGAGGATAGACATAAACATGGATTAATTTTGGATTATTCTCTAGAAGAAAATTTGATTTTGCAAAGGTATTGGGAACCAAAGTTTCAAAAGGCAGGCTTTATAAAGAAAAAAGCAGTAAGAGAATATGCAATAAAATTAATAAATAAATATGATATACGTTCAGGCGAAGGTCCAGTATCAATCGTTAGAGGAATGTCTGGTGGAAACCAACAAAAAGCTATTGTTGCAAGGGAAATTGATATGGATCCAGAATTACTTGTTGCAGTACAGCCAACAAGAGGACTAGATGTCGGGGCGATTGAGTATATTCATAAACAATTAGTAGAACAAAGAGATAAGGGAAAAGGCATATTACTAATATCATTAGAACTTGACGAAGTAATGAATTTAGCAGATAGAATTTTAGTAATATATGAAGGCGAAATTGTAGGCGAGTTAAATCCTAAAAAAACAACGCTTAGTGAACTTGGTCTATACATGGCTGGAGCAAATAAAAATAAAGGTAAGGAGGCTGGTAAAAATGAAGAAAATAAATAAAAAAGCAATATTTAGTATATCAGCATCACTTATTTCAATACTAATAGGCCTAATACTAGGACTTATACTATTGTTCATATTTGATAGTGACAGAGCAATGGTAGGCTTTGAAGCACTAGTAGGAACAGGAGTTTCTACACCCGAAAAATTTGCAAAAGTACTTTATCAAGCAACACCATTAATACTTGCAGGTCTTTCAGTTGCATTTGCATTTAAAACAGGATTATTTAATATTGGTGCACCAGGACAATATACAATAGGAGCTTTCTGTGCACTATTTGCAGCTATAGTACTTGGAACTCCATGGTATGTATCACTTATATTTGCAATGATAGGAGGAGCTATATGGGGAATACTGCCAGGACTATTTAAAGCACACTTTAATGTAAATGAAGTAATTACTTGTATAATGCTTAACTGGATAGGCTTATTTCTAGTAAATTTATTAGTAAGCAATATACCACAAATGCTACAAAATTATTGGGCAGGTTCTATAACAAATAGAACAGTAAACCTTGCATTAGTTGAAAAGTTTTATGGAGTTCAAACAACAATACCAAAAGCTGGTTTAGATACACTTTTAGGTGGTTCTTCATACATGAATATAAGCATTTTCATAGCAATAGGAATTGCAATTATTACATATATAATTTTAAATAAAACAACATTTGGGTATGAACTAAAAGCGTGTGGCTTTAACAAAAATGCAAGTACTTATGCAGGAATTAATGCAAAAAGAAACATAGTTCTTTCAATGATTATAGCAGGAGGAATAGCAGGAATTGCAGGAGGAATATACTTCTTAAGTGGAACAGCAGAATATGTTATAGAAAAAAATTTAATGTCAATGGGATTTAATGGAATACCAGTAGCATTACTTGCCTCATCAAACCCATTAGGAGTAATATTTAGCAGTTTATTTATATCATACATACAAGTTGGTGGAGAAGCTCTCCAAAGATACCAATTTAGTAGTGAAATAATAAATATAATTATTTCAGCAATAATTTACCTAAGTGCATTTGCATTTTTAATAAAACTATTCATAGAAAAGATATTTAGTAAAAAAGAAAGAGAAGAAACAAAAACAGAAGAAATAAAAGGGGAGGTGCAAAGTAAATGACAGTAGAAATGCTTGGAGACATACTTGGCTCAACAATTATATTTGCTATACCATTAATGCTAGTTGCTTTAGGTGGAATGTTTTCAGAAAGAAGTGGTGTAATAAACATTGCATTAGAAGGAATTATGATAATAGGTGCATTAATAGGATGTTTGGCTTTACGAACATTTAATATGTCTGGATTTGGGCCTGCACATCCAATCTTAGCAGTGCTTATAGCCGTAGGAATTTCTGCCATATCAGGTGCAGTATTTTCTCTATTATTAGCTTTTGCAGCAATAAACTTAAAAGCAGATCAAACTATTGGAGGAACAGCATTAAATATGTTTGCACCAGCCTTTGCAGTTGTTCTTTCATGGGCAATTCAAGGACAAGGAAATACAGTAATAAACATTCCAAATTGGGTAAGAATGTCAGAAAAAAGCTTTGGACTAGCAGAGGGAACAGGTTTTATTCATAATCTAATATTTAAAAGCTTATATTTAACAACACCGATTGCAATTTTACTTTTGATTTTATCAATTATAATACTATATAAAACAAAATTTGGCTTAAGATTACGTTCATGTGGAGAACATCCACAAGCAGCAGCTTCAGCAGGTATTAGTGTATACAAAATGAGATATGCAGGAGTTATAATTTCAGGAATTTTAGGAGGAATTGGAGGGTTAGCATATACAGTTGCAGCAGGAGCAGGATTCCAATCATCAGTTGCAGGTTATGGTTTCTTAGCTTTAGCCGTTATGATATTTGGTAACTGGAAACCAGTTAGTATATTCTTTGCCTCAATGTTCTTTGCATTTTTCAAAATACTTGGAAATTACAGCGGTTCGCTTGCGTTTTTACCAAAATTTGAGAATTTAAAAGACTCAAATTATATATATTTAATGATACCATATATAGTAACATTAATTGTTTTAGTATTAACTTCAAAGAAATCAGCAGCACCTAAGGCAGAAGGAATTCCTTATGATAAAGGACAAAGATAAAAATTAATTAAGATAAACAAAAAAATACAAACCTAAATGCTAAAATTTTAAAGTAACATTTAGGATGTATTTTTTATTATTTAAAAATTTTATTTTTCGCCTAAAGTAATAGTAACAGTTTTTAATTCACTTTTTCTATAGAATTTAATTTCAACATTGTCTCCAATGTTTTTAGTATTTTTAATTTCATTTAATTCGTCCATTGTGGAAATATCTTTTCCATCAAATGATACTATAACATCACCTGATTTTATTCCAGCCTTTTCAGCAGAACTTCCACTAACTACACTATCTACATAAATCCCTTTTGTTAAGCCATTTCTAATAGCAGTTGCTTCATCAATATCTAATCCAGAAACTCCAACAAATGGTCTTGAAATTTTTCCTTTTTCAATTAGTGTTTTATAAATTGAAATTGTATCATTAATTGGTATTGCAAAGCTTACACCTTCAATTCCAGTACCTGATAATTTTAAAGTTGTAATACCAATAACTTGACCTTTGCTATTGACTAAAGCACCTCCGCTATTACCAGAGTTTATTGCACAGTCAGCTTGAATTACTTTGTAAGTAGTTGAATCAACAGTCATTTCTCTATTTAAAGCACTAATTATACCAGCGGTAACTGAGAAATCTAAATTATAAGGATTACCAATAGCCAATACAAATTCTCCAATTTGAACAGAAGATGAATCTCCTAATTCCGCAGCTTGTAAGCCAGTTTTATCAATTTTCAAAACAGCTAAATCTGTTTGACTATCTGTTCCAACAATTTCAGCTGGATATTCTGTTTCATCACCATATATTTTAACTGTAATAGATTTTGCGTCAGATACTTGATAAAATGACGAAGAATCTGCTGAACTGATAACATGGTTGTTTGTAAGGATATAGCCATTTTCACTAATTATTACACCAGAGCCAGAACCGGTTGTAGCTTTTGTCATACCAAAGTAATTTACATCATATTCAACTTTGATACTTACCATAGATGGCAAAACTTTTTGAGCTGCATAGATTGCGGTATCAGAATAATTTGATAAAGAAACTTGTGATAGGTTAGGGCTACTTGCATAAGAATTATTATTTATATTGCTTGTTGATGTATCAACGGTTTCTTCTTTTGGGTTATTGGCAATTCCTAAGTAAATGCCTAAAGCACAAGCACCTCCTATGATTGCAGAAATAAATGAAATTAAAATAGCAGAAAAAATCTGTTTACTATTTGATTTTGGGTTTACATCAAATTTTTGAACAAAGTTATTATCTTCCATAAATACTCCTCCACATAATTATTATACTAAACAATAAAAATAATACAATATGAAAATTAAAAATTAATTAAATTTCTAAATCTGTATTGAAAAAAAAGAATTATACATATATAATATTTAAAGATATTAATTAAGGAAGGATGATTTTTACAATGAAAAGTCAGAGAGGGATTGCACTTGTTGCCCTTATTTTAGTTATTATTGTTATTGGAATAGTTGTATTTATAGGTTTCAAGTATGCTAATAATTATATAGAAAATGAGGAAAAAAAGGATATAAAAACTACAATGCTTACAATTCAAGGGAAGATTACTAACATACAAAATAAACATATAGTTGATGAAAGTAACAGTTTAAAGGGTACAAAAATTGATTTGGAAAATAACCAAACAGAATATAATATAAATGAAGAGTTAAAAAAATCTTTATTAACAATAGAAAATCCAGAGTTATATATTTTAAATGAAGATGAATTAAACGAATTAGGGGTTAAGGATATTGTAATTAATGATACTGAGTTTTATGTAGTAGAGTACAATACAAAAGAAGTTTTTTATTCATTAGGAGTTAATGGAAAATATAAATTATCTGAGATGTAGGAGAAAAAATGAAGGATAAAGAAATTGAAAGACTAAACACACTAAAAGAATTTGAAAACAATTTATACAAAACAGGATTAAAGTATATAGCTGGAATTGATGAAGCAGGAAGAGGGCCACTTGCAGGGCCAGTGGTTGTTGGTATTGCAATAATGGAGCCTAATTCTTTTATTGAGGGCATAAACGATTCAAAGAAAATTGCAGAGAAGAAGAGAGAATTGCTTTACGAGAAAATAACAAGTGAAGCAGTTGACTGGGCTGTTGGAATTGTTGACCAAAAAGAAATTGACGAGATTAATATATTAAATGCAACTAAAAAAGCTCTTCATGAGGCAATATCAAAGCTAAAAGTAAAGCCAGATAGAATATTAGTTGATGCATTAGAACATATTGATACTAATGGTATTCCATATACTTCAATAATTAAGGGAGATGCAAAAGTTTACAGTATATCAGCAGCTTCAATAATTGCTAAAGTTACAAGGGATAGAATGATGCAAGAATATGATGAAATATATCCTGAATATGGATTTGCTAAACATAAAGGATATGGCACGGCACAGCATATACAAGCAATAAAAACTTACGGACCATGTTTGTTGCATAGAAAATCATTTATTAAAAATTTTATATAATAATGGAGGTATAGTATGAATATTCAAGAAATAATAGCTAAAAAAAGAGATAAAAAAGAGTTAACAAAAGAGGAAATACACTATTTTATCAAAGAATATGTTGCAGGAAATATAACAGATTATCAGGCAGCTGCACTTGTTATGGCAATATACTTAAATGGAATGACAAAAGAGGAAACAACAAATTTAACAATAGAAATGGCTCATTCAGGCGAAATATTAGATTTATCAGTTTTTGGAAAAACAGTTGTAGATAAACATTCAACAGGAGGAGTAGGCGATAAAATTACAATAGTTTTAATGCCAATAATAGCATCTCTTGGAATTCCTGTTGCAAAAATGTCTGGTAGAGGTCTTGGCTTTACAGGGGGAACAGTTGATAAATTAGAGTCAATTCCAGGATATAAAACAAATGTTAAAATTGAAGAATTTATAGAAAATGTAAAAAAAGTTGGAATTAGTGTTATAGGTCAAACTGCAAATTTAGCACCAGCTGATAAAAAATTGTATGCCCTAAGGGATAGCATTGCATGTGTTGATAACAAGCCACTTATTGCATCAAGTATAATGAGCAAGAAAATAGCAGCAGGAGCAGAAAAAATTGTATTAGATGTTACTGTTGGAAGTGGAGCTTTTATGAAAACAAAGGAAGACGCAGTTGCAATATCAAAAATGATGAAAGATATTGGAGAACTTGCAAATAGAGAGACAATATGTGTGCTTACAAACATGGATGAACCAGTAGGTAAAGCTGTAGGAAATACCCTAGAAATAATTGAAACAATAAAATGCTTACATGGGGACATGCCAGAGGATATAAAAGAAATAATACTTGGAATAGGAGCTCAAATAATTAAATTAGCAGGAGAAGGAGAAAACTTAGAAGAAAATAAAGCAAAAATATTAGAAAATATATCTAATGGAAAAGCATATAATAAATTCCTAGAACTAGTTGGAAATCAAGGCGGAGATATAAGTTATATAGAAAATCCAAGTAAGTTTGAGAAAGCAAAATACACTATCCCTGTATATTCTAATAAAACAGGTTACATAGAAAAATTAGATGCAGAAAAAGTTGGTGTAACATCAGTTCATTTAGGAGCAGGAAGGGTAAAAAAGGAAGACGGAATAGATTATGCTGTAGGTATTTGGCTAGAGAGAAAAATTGGAGACCAAATAAAAGATGGAGACATACTAGCTTATGTACACGCAAATGATGAAGAAAAAGGAAAACAAGCAGTAGAAGATTTAAAACAGGCATATAATATTGTAAAAAACCCAGTACAAATGGAAAAATATATATTAGATATAATTTAAAAATAGTAAAAACCAAGGCAGACCTTAGGAGGCTGCCTTAAATGAAAGGAAAATATAGATGGACTTATTAGAAAACTTAAATGATAAACAAAAGGAAGCAGTATTAGCAACAGAAGGACCATGCTTGGTAATTGCAGGTGCAGGAAGTGGAAAAACAAAAGTATTAACACATAAAATAGCATATTTAATAGAAGAAAAAGAAATAAAACCATGGAATATTTTAGCAATAACATTTACAAACAAAGCAGCTAAAGAAATGCAGGAAAGAATAACAAATTTGATAGGAGAAAAAGCAGCTGAAATGTGGATAGGTACTTTCCACTCAATTTGTGTAAGAATATTAAGAAGATATATAGATAGAATAGGCTATAATTCAGATTTTGTAATATTTGATACTTCAGATCAAAAAACACTAATAAAACAATGCATAAAACAATTAAATTTAGATGATAAAATATTTACAGATAGAGGAGTTTTAGCTGAAATAAGCAATAGCAAAAATGAAATGCTTACTCCAGAACAGTACTCAGTAAGAGCAAATGGAGAATTAAGAAAAGAAAAAATAGCAAAACTATATGAGATGTATCAAAAGAAATTAAAAGAGAATAATGCACTTGATTTTGATGATATTATTAATTTAACAATTCAAATATTAACAGAAAATCCAGATGTATTAGAATATTATTCAGGAAAATTCCAATATGTATTAGTTGATGAGTATCAAGATACAAATAAAGCACAATTTATGTTAATAACATTACTTTCTGGAAGACATGGAAACATTACAGTTGTTGGAGACAATGACCAAGGTATATATTCTTTTAGAGGAGCAGATATAAGCAACATCTTAAACTTTGAAAGAGATTTTCCAGGCACAAAAATCATAAAATTAGAGCAAAATTATAGATCAACTAAAGCAATACTAGATGCAGCAAATGCAATAATAAAACATAATGAAAAAAAATATGAAAAAAATCTGTGGACAGAGCAAGTTGGAGGCCAGCTTCCAGAGGTTGCAAGATTAGACAATGAGTATGAAGAAGCAAATTTCATAGTAGAGCAAATCAATAAATTAAAAAGAGAAGAATATTACAAAAATAAAGATTTTACAGTATTATATAGAATGAATGCTCAATCACGTAGTATAGAAGATATTTTTAGAAGAGAAAATATACCATACAAGATGATTGGAGGTTTAAAATTCTATGAAAGAAAAGAAATAAAAGACGCAATAGCTTACTTAAGATTAATCCATAACAGTGCTGATAATTTGAGCTTACAGAGAATAATAAATGAGCCTAAAAGAGGAATAGGACAAACTAGCATGGAAAAAATAGAAACTATTGCAGCTACTAATGGAATATCAATGTATGAAACAATAAAAAATGCAGAGCAATTTGGCTTAAACAAAGTATTTGCAAATTCAAGAGAGTTCATAAATACAATAGAAGAAATAACAGCTAAAAAAGATAAAATGCTTATTTCTGAGATTTTAAAAGAAGTTCTTAGCAAAACAGGATATACCAAAGCTTTAGAACTAGAAAATACAGCACAAGCAGAAAGCAGAATGGAAAACTTAGACGAATTTTTAACAGTTGCAATGGAATTTGAAGAAGAAAATGCAGAAAATTCATTAGCCGAATTCCTAGAAAGCATTACACTCTCTAGCGATATAGACGGTATGGAGGAAACTGAAGATTCTGTTACACTTATGACATTACATAGTGCAAAAGGACTTGAATTCCCAGTTGTATTCTTAATTGGAATGGAAGAAGGGTTATTCCCAAGTTACAAATCTATAGGAGAACAAAGAGAATTAGAAGAAGAACGCCGTTTATGTTATGTAGGAATAACAAGAGCAAAAGAACATTTATTCCTAACTTGTGCAAAACAGAGAACTATATTTGGCTCAACAAGTTGTAATCAAATATCAAGATTTATAGAAGAAATACCAAAAGAATTACTAACAGGAGCAGATGAACTAACAAAACCAAAAAAAATGAAAGAAAATACTGAATGGACTTATGGCAATAAGTTTAATAATAAAGTAACATCTTATGTAGTACAAGATGGAAGCATGAATAAACCTAAAAATAATTTTGCATTTAGAACAGCTGAGAGCTTTTTAAGCAATATTGCTGCCTCAAAGGGAACTGATGTTGATTTATCACAATACAAAATGGGACAAACTATATACCATAAAAAATTTGGTGAAGGAGTAATAACTGAAATTGCAACAGAAGGTGATGATTTAAAATTAGATATATCTTTTGAAAAAGTTGGTCATAAACGTTTAATGGCAAAATATGCAAATTTAGAAATTAGAAATTAATAAAGAGTCTCAAGTGTTTTTAAATACTTGAGGTTTAATTTTTGTGCATAAAAAAAATTTCATTGTTAATAATATATATGTAAAATAAATAATAAGGAAGGATGAGGTAATAATGGCAAATTTAAGTCAAGTTGAATTACAAAATTTAAGACATTTAATAGGTGCACACGATACATCATATCAAAAGTTAAACACTTATGCTTCTCAATGTGTAGATCCACAAATTAAGCAAATGTTTACTAAAGCTGCTCAAGACAGCTTAAACACTAAGCAGAAATTGCTAACATTTTTAAATTAGGAGGTATTTTATGGAAGAAAAATATATGGTTAATGATATTTTGGAAAGCACAAAAGCAAGTCTTACTACTTATCAAGGAGTAATTTCAGAGGCAGAAAATATGCAACTGAGACAAACTATTCAACAAATTAGAAATAATGATGAAACTTTCCAGTATGAATTATTTAAAGTAGCACAATTAAAAGGCTACTATACACCAGCAGGTCAGGCTCCACAAACAGAAGTTGATAAAGTAAAAAATGAAGTATCTAAATAAATACAATAAATAAAGCGGGTTAAGCCCGCTTTTAAAATGCGAAGAAAACGGGAGAAAAAAAGAGAAAAAACTAGCATAAGGACAAGAACTGGTAAATATGCTACATATATAGAAAAATATAAAATTTGCCAAAAATATCAAAAAACGGTAAAATTAATAAGATTGAAAAAATAAAGAGGTGTTTAAAATTTTAAAAAATATTAAAAACATATTTACACATATAAGGAGCTCATTAAAATTAGTAATAATAATAGCAATATCAACAATATTAATAATTGGAATAATATCATTTTTTTATAAACCAACCTATGCAGTAACTCTAAATGGAGAGTTTATTGGATACACAAATGATAAAACTTCATTACAAAAGGAAATTAATGAATACATGAAGGGAAAAGAAACAGACAATATTGCATTTGTTGATATTGAAACCTTACCAGAATATTCATTATGTTTTGTAAAAAAAGAAAACATTGAAAACAACGAAGAAATAATTGAAAAAGTAAAAAATCAAGGAGTTACCTATTACGAATGTTATGCAGTTACTTTAAAAGATGAAGAAAAATATTATGTTACAACAAAAGAAGAAGCTGAAGATGTAATAGAAACTTTAAAAGAAAAAAATAGTAATAATATTAAAAATATAGCATATACACAAATATATTCAACAGAACCAAAGGAATATACAGATAAAGATACAATAGTTGATGGATTATATGAAAAGAAAAAAGTTGTATATGTAGCCTCAGCTGGTGGCGGAGGAGTTACAAATGAAAAACTTGAACTTGGAATAGATTTAATAAAACCAGTTTCATCATACCAAATGATAAGCTCAAGATTTGGATGGAGAGCAAGTGGAACCCATAAAGGACTTGATGTTGCAGCCCAAAGAGGTACAACAATAGTTGCTGCTGCTTCAGGAACAGTTGAATCAGCTGGATGGTCAAATTCAGGATATGGATATTTTGTATTAATTTCACATGGTAATGGAATAGAAACATTATATGGACATTGTAGTGAATTATATGTTAGTGCAGGTCAATATGTAGCACAAGGTGAATCAATAGCAGCTGTAGGCTCAACAGGAAACTCAACCGGCCCACACTTACACTTAGAAATAAGAGTAAATGGAGTAAGAGTAAATCCACAATATTATTTATATAATTAAAAAAATAAAATCTTAGATAATTAATTATCTAAGATTTTTAATTTATATCTAAAAATATTTTAAACAGGTTGATATTGCATTCTTCTGTATAATATTTTTTCCATATTCTTTTAATTTTCTTTCAAATAAATCCTCGTTTACTACTCTTGAAGCAAACTCTGAAACAGTATAAGAAAAACTTTTTAACTCAGAAATGTTTAATTTTAAATTGTTTAAAATTAAATAATATTTTCCTTTAAACAGAACTAGTGATGAATTTTTTAACTTTTCCAAGTATTCACTTAAGTTGCTATTTGCTATGTATGTACAAAAATCGCAGAATTCATCAAAACTATTAAAAGAATAAATTGATAGTACTTTATTAGGCTTAGCTGTACGCCTTTTAATCTTTGGCAGAGCAGGACGAGAGCTATTAATATCTTCAGGTTTTGTTCTGGTAATAGTAAAAATAAAATTACCATCAGAAGAGGCTAATGCCTCAATAACTAATTTATAATTATTAGTTATGAAACCTAGTTCAGTTTCAGCCTTATTTAACATATCTAAAAATAAATCTTGTGATTCTAAAGAGTTAGACATAAAATCATGTGGATTTATATTTTTCTCCCTCAAATCATCTAAATTTAAAAATATTCTAATTTTATTATCATTAAGCTTCTCTATACGCATTAAACGAATACCTCCAAATATTTTAATAATATAATTATACCACTATGTTATATAAAAATAAATGATAAAATTATGGAAAATTTACCTTATAATATATTATTAAAATACACAAAAATTGTGATTTTAAAATTATAGCATAAATTTAATAAAAAATAAACATACATCTTGAAAAAATTGGGAATTGCATATATAATAAATAAGGTGAAAAACAAAAGAAGGAGGGAAACATGGCTGTAAGAGATAGTAAAGTATGGATTCTAATAATTTTTTTACTTGCAGGATTAGTAATTGGTGGGTTATTAGGCGAACTTGCTTCTAAGATAGATTTCTTATGGTGGTTATCTTATGGAGAAAGCTTTGGGCTTACAACACCTATAGAACTAGATTTACACGTAATTACAATAACTTTTGGATTATGGTTTAAAATGAATGTTGCAAGTATAATAGGTATGGCGATTGCAATATTTGTTTATAGAAAAGTATAGATAAAACGGTAAGAGGGGAAAGGAAAGGACATTTTTTAATGAAAATTAAGGATTTACCCCTATCAGAAAGACCGTATGAAAAATTAGAAATTTATGGAGCAGAAAATTTATCAAATGCAGAATTATTGGCAATAATAATAAAGTCAGGAACAAAAGAACAGTCATCGGTTTCAATAGCACAAGAAATATTGAAACTAAATGAAAATACAAAACAAGACAACTTAAGATTTTTGCAGGAAATATCATTAGAAGAATTTATGCAAATTAAAGGTATTGGCAAGGTAAAAGCAATCCAACTAAAAGCGATTTGTGAGATAACCAAAAGAATAGCAAGACCAATAAACAACCAGAAAAAAATAATCAAAACCCCAAAAGATGTAGCAGATTTACTAATACCAGAACTAAAATATGAAAAACGTGAAATAGCAAAAGTATTGATATTGAATAGTAAAAATGTAGTTTTAAAATCTATCAACATATCACTTGGAGGTGCAAATTTTAGCTGTATAGAGCCAAAAGATGTTTTAACAGAAGCAATAAAAATGCAAGCACCTAAAATAATATTGGTACACAATCATCCAAGCGGGGATTGTACTCCAAGTAAAAGTGATTATAAGGTTACAGATAGGTTATATGAAGCAGCAGACGTAATGGGAATACAATTACTAGATCATATTATTATTGGAGATAACACATATAAAAGTTTATTGTTAAAATAACTATGCTTTTAGAAAGGAATGTTAATAATGAAATTATTAGAGTTTAAAGGTAAAGATATAGGCATTGATTTGGGAACAGCAAATATATTAGTTACAATAAAAGGAAAAGGAATAGTTTTAAAAGAACCTTCTGTTGTGGCTATTGATAAAAAAACAGGAGAAATTATAGCAACAGGATATGAAGCAAAAGAAATGCTTGGAAGAACTCCAGAGGATATTGCAGCTATAAGACCTTTGAAAGATGGTGTAATTGCTGATTTTAGTGCAACACAGCTTTTGCTTAAAAACTTAGTTTCAAAGGTATGCCAAAGATATAATGCGGGAAGACCAAGAGTAGTAGTAGGTGTTCCATCAGGAATAACTGAAGTTGAGGAAAGAGCTGTTGAGGAATCAGTATTAAGAGCAGGAGCAAAAGAAGTATTTTTAATTGAAGAACCTATGGCTGCTGCGATTGGAGCAGGCTTAGATGTAGCAGAACCAACTGGCAATATAATTGTTGATATTGGCGGAGGAACTACGGAAGTTGCAGTTATATCTTTACGGAGGCATTGTTGTGAGCAACTCTTTGAGAATTGCTGGAGATGAACTAGATGAAGATATAGTAAATTATGTTAAAAGAGAATTGGGCTTAGCCATTGGCCTTACACAAGCGGAAGAAATAAAAATAGGTATAGGCTGTGCTATGCCACTTATGACAGAATTAAGCATGGAAATAAAAGGAAGAGACCTACAAACAGGGTATCCTAGAAGTGCGATTGTAAAGTCATCTCAAATACAAGAAGCAATGCAAAACTCAATAGCAGAAATCATAGATGTAGTTAAAGTAACACTTGAGAAAACGCCACCAGAATTAGCAGCAGATATTGTTGAAAAAGGAGTTGTAATTGCTGGAGGGGGAGCATTAATAAGAAATTTAGACACCCTAATTAGCCAAAGAATAGAAATGCCAGTATATGTAGCAGAAGACCCATTAGAATGTGTAGTAAAAGGAACAGGAAAAACTTTAGCAGATTTAGAAAAGCTAAAATGTATATTAACAAATGCAAGAAAGAGAAGATAATGATTAATATTTTGCACATTATGGGAGGCAAGTATGAATAAAAAAACAGGAGTAATTGGTATTATTATAACATTTTTAATATTAACAACTTTAGTAGTTATTACAAATATTGATACTTCAAAATTCTCTTATGTAGAGGGAATAATAAATAAATTAGTAATGCCCGTGCAAAATGGACTTACTTATTTAAAAAATAAAATAGCTAAAAACAATCAATTTTTTGAAGACATTAATAATTTAAAAAAAGAAAATGAAGATTTAAAGAAGCAAAACGAAGAACTTAGCAAAAACTTGAGTGAACTTGGAATAATAAAAGCTGAAAATAAAACATTACGAGAATATGCAAATTTAACAGATCAATATACAAAATATACAACAGTTCCAGCATATATAATAGACAGAGATTTGAGCAATTTAACAAGTACAATAGTAATAAATGTTGGAAAAAGTGAGGGCGTAAGCAAAAACATGCCTGTTGTTTCAGAAAAAGGAGTAGTAGGACATGTTATATCAAGCACGGAGACTACCTCAAAAGTTCAACCAATAATAGATTCTTCAAGTAGTGTAAGTGCAATAATGAATATATCAAGAGATAACATAATAGTAAAGGGCAATTTAGGTAATAGCAATTTATTAAAGGCAACATATATAAGTGCAGATGCTGACTTAGTTTTAAACGATGATGTTGAAACATCAGGACTTGGAGGAATATATCCTAAGGGATTAAAAATTGGAAGATTAATAGAAATTAAAGAAGCTCCAAACATAACAGAAAAATATGCACTAATAGAACCAGCAGTTGATTTTTCAAAATTAGAAACAGTATTGGTAATTATTAAATGAAGGGATTGATATAAATGGAAAATAATATCTATGTAACACCATTGAGTGGAAGATATGCAAGTTTAGAAATGAGTAGATTATTCTCTAATAACACAAAATATTCAACTTGGAGAAAACTATGGGTTGCTCTTGCAGAAACTGAAAAAGAACTAGGATTAGATATTACAGATGAACAAATAAATGAAATGAAGGCAAATGTTGATAACATTGATTATGAGGTTGTAGAAAAAAGAGAAAAAGAATGTAGACATGATGTAATGGCACATGTGTACGAATTTGGAACAAAATGCCCAAAAGCAAAGCCAATAATTCATCTAGGAGCAACTTCATGCTATGTTACAGATAATACAGATATAATAATTATGAAACAGGCATTAGGATTAATTAAACAAAAATTAATTCTTGTAATAAGTAACCTAAAAAAGTTTGCTGATACATATAAAGATGTTCCATGTCTAGGATATACACATTTCCAACCAGCGCAATTAACAACTGTTGGAAAACGTGCAACACTTTGGATGCAAGATTTATTAGAAGACTTGCAAGAGCTAGAATTTGTAGAGGAACACTTAAAACTATTAGGATGTAAAGGTACAACAGGAACAAGCGAAAGCTTTATGAAGTTATTTAAAGATGAAGAAAAAGTTAAACAAATAGATAATAAAATTGCAGAAAAAATGGGATTTGAAAAAACATTTTCTGTATCTGGCCAAACATATACAAGAAAAGTTGATTCAAGAGTTTTAAATTGCTTAGCAGGAATTGCTGAAAGTGCATCAAAATTTGCTAATGATATGAGACTACTACAACATGAAAAAGAGCTAGAAGAGCCATTTGAAAGCAAACAAATAGGTTCATCAGCAATGGCATATAAAAGAAATCCAATGAGAAGTGAAAGAATAAACTCACTTTCAAGACATGTAATTGCTTTGGCAAATGACACAAAAATAACAACAAGCACACAATGGTTAGAAAGAACATTAGATGATTCTGCTAATAAAAGAATATGCGTTCCAGAAAGCTTTTTAGCTGTTGACGGAATATTAAAAATATATGCAAATATAACACAGGGAATAGTAGTATACGAAAACAGAATAAGAGCAAATATAATGGAAGAATTGCCATTTATGGGAACAGAGGAAATACTTATGAATTCAGTTTTAAAGGGTGGAGATAGACAAGAACTACATGAGAAAATAAGAGTTCACTCAATGGAAGCAGCAAAACAAGTTAAAGAATTTGGAAGACCAAACGACTTAGTTACAAGAATTGCAGAAGATTCAAGCTTTGGATTAACTAAGGACGAAATACTAGCAATTTTAAAACCTGAACATTTATGTGGTAGGGCAGCACACCAAGTAACAGATTTTATTTGTAATGATGTAAATCCAGTCTTGGAAAAATATGGCAGTTTAATTCAGGATGTTGATGTTAAACTAGAAGTTTAAGAAATAAAAAGCGACCGTGTGGTCGTTTTTTTTATCTTTCATCATCATCTCTGTCAAATCCATTATTTTGGCGTTTATTTGAAATGTCTCTATTTAAAAAATCCCAAATTTTTCCAAAAGTACTGCCTTTTTTATATTCATTTGTTTTGGATTCTGATTTATTTAATTCCGTTTCTAATTCAACTTTAATTTCTACATCATTTGAAGAAGGCTCTTGAGATACAGGTTGATTTAATTCTTTTTCTGGCTCATTTTTAACCTTAATTTCTGGCTCAGGTTCTTTCTCAAATGTAGGAACAGAAACTTGTTTAATTTCTTTTGTCTGTTCAGGCTGAGACTCTTGGGTTTGCTCTTGCTCTAGTTCCTGCACTTGCTCATTCTCTGGTTCTTGTATAGGTTGAACTTCAGGTTTTGTTTCTTCTTTTTGCTCAAGGCTAATTGCTTGTTGAATTTCTTGTGCAGGTTTCTGCTCTTGTTCTAGCTCAGGTTGCACATCTAATTCTGTATTTTCTTCTTGGTTAGGTTCTTCCTTAGAATCACTTTCCATTGTTGGAGATTGTTCAATAACTGGCTCTGGCTCTTTATCTAAGCTATTTTGTAATTCTATTTCTTCCCCAGAAATTTCTGGAACATTATTATCAAGAGTAGCAATAGGTGAAGAACCACCAGCTCCTGAAGAACTTGACGTTGGATTTAGGTATAAAGAAGTATTTTGGTCAAAAGTAAGTTCTTCTTCTTCCTTATTTTCCATAAAATTAAACAACTCATAATCAATAGATTTAATAGCTATTTCTTTTATTTGCTTATTATTTGAGCTTAATCTTCTGCAATCATCCTTTGAAAGTTCATTACCAGTAGATAAAATTCCTAGAAGTTGAATAACAGTATTTTTTTTCATTTTATTAATATCGTTAATACTATCTTCAATGGATAAATTATCATCAAAGTCAGTTAATTCTGGAATTCTGTAATCAGGCAATGTTGGTAATTCATGATAATACCTTTTCATTAAACTAGATACAATGGTATTTTTAGTATTAATATCAAAAGAGTTTATGTATCTTGCATATTTGCAAGTCCAGTCATATAAAGCTGGTATATTATCAATATTGTTATCAACAATTTTGAAAAATTCAGTACGAGCATTGCGTTCTAATAAGCTAAAGTTTTGAGTTAAATTTAGGTCAACCACCTCGCCATTACTTAAATCAAAATAAGATATAGAAAATAACTCAGTTGCCTTTTTTTCGTCTAAATTTTCATTAAGAATGTTTTGAACTTGTGATTTATATTTATCGCTAAAATCATCAACTGGAAAGTTTTTTTGGTATTCCTCAAGAACATTCTTATATTCATCAAAATTTTTAAATTCTTCAGGATGCTCTGTTATCTTAATTAATTCGTCATAAGCAAGATCTGAATCAAATTTTTGAAGAACTTTATCAATATTTGCTTGGCTAGTAAGAAGTTTAACAATATGAGGATATTTTTCCTTCAAAAAATCTAATGGATATTCTTTATAAAGTTTATCTAAATCTTTATCTAATTGTTTTTTATCTTTATGTTTTTCTGCCTTATCTAAAACCTTACGTAACTTTTCTAAGCCAACGGCTGGATCTTTTTTAGATAACTCATCAAATGCTGTAAAATCCTTAAGTATGGTATCTAAAAATTCTTTACTTAACATATATTTTATTTTTCTTTTTAAATTTTCACTAAACAAATCTATTGGATAGTGCTTTTTCCACTCTGCAAGGTCAGTTTGAAATTTTGCATAATCTTTTGAAGCTTGTGCATTTGCAAAAATCTCACAAAGAAGGAAATATGCTTCTTGCTCATCAAAATCTCTTAATTTTTGTTTTGTTTCATCTGTTAGATTATTTATATCTACAACGTTATTATCCATATAAACCTCCGTTTTTAGATGACAATATTACATCATAACTATTATATCATGTAATTTTATTGGAAACAATTGCTTTTAGTAAAATTTAATGATAAAATTAAATAGGTGATTTAAAAATGGTAAAGAGAAATGAAACAAGAAAAATATTTGTAGGTGGAGTTCAAATTGGAGGACAAAACAAAGTTGTAATTCAATCAATGACAAATACAAAAACGAAAGATGTAAAAGCAACAGTAGAACAAATTTTGAAACTAGAAGAAGCAGGATGTGAAATAATTCGAGTTGCATGTTTAGATGAAGAAGATGCAAGAGCAATAAAAGAAATAAAAAAACAAATACATATACCAGTTGTTGCAGATATACACTTTAATTATAGAATTGCTTTGGAGGCAGCAAAAGCTGGCGTAGATAAAATTAGAATTAATCCAGGAAACATTGGCTCAATAGATAGAGTAAAGCAAGTAGTAGATATTTGCAAAGAAAGAAAGATACCTATAAGAATAGGCGTAAATAGTGGTTCAATGCCAAAGGATATTCTACAAAAATATAATGATAAACCAACTGCAAAAGGCATGGTAGAGAGTGGTTTAAGACATATAAGAATCTTAGAAGACTTAAACTTTTTTGATATTGCAATATCTTTAAAAGCTTCAGACTTAGATTTATGTATTGAAAGCTATGAAGAGGCTGCAAAAACTATACAATATCCATTACACCTAGGAGTAACACATGCTGGAACAGAATTTAGTGGAACAGTATCTTCAAGTATAGGTCTAGGAATTTTACTAAAGGAAGGAATTGGAGATACAATAAGAGTATCCTTATCTGCTGATCCAGTTAAAGAAATTAAAGTTGCAAAGGAAATTTTAAAAGATTGTAAATTATATAAATCTCCAACACTTATTGCTTGCCCAACATGTGGAAGAATACAATATGATTTAATTCCTATTGCAAATGAAATGGAAGATTTTCTGCAAACAATAAATAAAGATATAACAGTAGCAGTTATGGGGTGTGCTGTAAACGGACCAGAGGAAGCAAAACACGCAGATATAGGAATTGCAGGAGGAGTAAAAGAAGGCTTGCTATTTAAAAAAGGTGAAATAGTTAGAAAAGTTAAACAGGAAGAAATTGTAAAAGTGCTAAAAGAGGAAATTATGAAATTATAATAGGAGACTAGTTATGGAAATTATTATTGGAGAAACAGCAGGCTTTTGCTTTGGCGTGAAAAATGCTGTAACAAAGGCTCGGAGAAGAATTAGAAAAAGATAAAAATATAAGCTGTTTAGGAGAACTAGTACATAATAAACAGGTAACAGAAAATTTAACTAGCAATGGCATGAAATTTATAGAAAATATAGAAGAAGCCCAAAATAAAGTTATTATTAGGTCACATGGGGTTACAAAAGATACATATAAGAGGGCTAAAGAGTTAAATATTGAAGTAATTGATTTAACTTGCCCAAAAGTATTGAAAATACATAATATAGCACAAGATTATTCTAAAGAGGACTATTATATATTTATTATAGGAAAAGCAACACATCCAGAAATGATTGGAACAATAAGCTTTTGCGGAGATTACTATTCAGTAATAGAAAATGAAGATGAAATTGAAAATGCGATAGACCAATTTAAAAAATCAAATAAAGATAAAATACTAATAATTTCACAAACTACATACAGTTTAGAAACTTTTGAAAATATTGTAAAAAAAATTAAGCAGATAATACCTGAAAATAAAATAGAAATAAAAAATACAATATGTACTGCAACAAAGCAAAGACAAGAGGAAACAGAAAAAATTGCAAAACAAGTAGAAGCAATGATAATAATTGGAGGCAAACATAGTTCAAATTCAAATAAACTATATGAATTAGCAAAGCAATATTGCAATACCGTTTTATTTATTGAAACAGAAAAAGAATTAGACTTAAAAACATTAAATGGTGTAAGTAAAGTCGGCGTAATGGCAGGAGCATCTACACCAAACGAAAGTATAACAAAAGTAGTTGAAAAACTAGAAAAAATGTGTTAAAATAAAATTGGAAATTATTAAAAAAAAGAAAGGCAGGTAAAAATGAATCAAATTTTAATAACTCAAAAAGTATACGTTACACCAGCAATGAAGAAAAAAAAGAAGCTATTTAAAATGGAATTCTTTTTATCTGTTTTTGCACTTATTGGACTATCAACTTATGGTATTTGCTCAGCTTATGATAGAAACAAAAGCGAGGCAGTATCTAGAGAAATTCTAGGAGCTATGCAAATACAACCAGAAAGTCAAGTAATAGAAGAACAAGCTGTTGTAATGATTTTAAATGGAAAAAGTGATAATGGTCAAGCTATAAATGTTGAAGAAATTGAAAAGGTAATAGTAGAAAGAGAAATAGAAATACCAGAAGAGCAAAAAGTAGAGGCAAAAGATGGCACAATTTATTATACAATAGGCCAAATATACATACCATCAATTAACTGTCAGTATCCAATATTATCAAGTGATACAGAGAGTTATGATACATTGCTAAAAATTGCACCTGTTAAATTCCATGGAGCAAATCCAAACGAAATAGGTAATCTTTGCATAGTAGGTCACAATTATAGAAATTCACAATTCTTTAGTAAAGTACCAAGATTAACAAATGGTGATATTATTGAAATAACAGATACATTTGGAAAAACTTTGCAATATGCTGTATATGATAAATATACAACAGTAGATACAGATACAAGTTGCACCTCTCAATTAACAGATGGAAAAAGAGAAGTTACTTTAATAACATGTACCAATGCAAGTGATGAACATAGAATTATAGTAAAAGCAAGAGAAATAAAATAAAAAATAGGTTACAGCTTAAAACACTGTAACCTTAATTTTTACAAACAATAAAGCTAATGTGTTATTGTTGAAAATTTGTAAATTGTTTTAGAAACATAAGGAGTATTTGCTTTTAATACTGGTGATGCAAATTTTGGTTCATTAATAGAATTTGGCAAAAATCCAGTTTCTAAACATAGCCCACTACGATTTCCGTAAGTAAAACCACCTTTTCCAACTTGAGGAACATCATCAATATAATTTCCAGCATAAAATTGAACAGCCAAACAATCAGTATATACATCCATATTAATGCCAGACTCATTAGACTTTAAGGTAGCTACCTTTTCTAAACCCTTGTTTTTCTTGTCTATTAGAAAGCTATGGTCATAACCTTTTACGAGTTTTATTTGCTCAAAATCACTATCTATATCATCAGCAATTCTCCTAAAATTTGTAAAATCCAAAGGGGTATTTGTTACATCTGCTAATACACCTGTTGGAATAGATTCATTATCAACAACCGCATATTTTGTACTATTTATTTTTAAATCATGATTAATTATAGAACCACTATTATGACCATTCAAATTAAAGTAAGAATGATTTGTCATGTTTGCTACAGTATCTTTATTGCAAATTCCATTATATTGAATTTCTATACCATTATCATTAGTTAAAGTATATGTCACGGAAATGTTGAAATCTCCAGGAAAACCTTGGTCCATATCTGGACTTAAAAGTTTAAAAGTTACAGAATTATTTTCTTCATCTGCTGTAAAATCCCACACCCTTTTTTGATAACCATTAAATCCACTATGTAAATCATTTTTATCTCTTTCGTTTTTATCTAGATAATAAGATTTTCCATTAATTTGAAACTGTGCATTTTGTACACGATTACCATTTCTACCAACAGTTGCACCAAAATAACAGTGATTAACTAAATAATCTTTTAAATTGTCAAAACCAAGTAAAACATCTAACATTTTACCATTTTTATCAGGCATAAAAATAGATACGGCTGTAGCTCCCCAGTTTGTAAATACGGCTGAAGCTCCATTATTGTTTTTTACTGTAAATAATTTTACAGGTTCATTTTTATCGGTTACACCGAAATTTGAAATAGAAATACTCAAAACTAAACCCTCCTTAAACAATTTTATGAAGCTATTATATCAAAAAATATAACCCGAGGTAAAGCTTACATAAAATGGCATAAAAAATAACCAAAAAATAGCAGAATATCCGCTAAAACACTTGAAAAAGTTTACATAAGCGTGTATAATATAAATGTAGACAAATGTCATAAAAATGTAAAAAAATTTTCAAAAATCTATATATAATATATATCCGTAAGATAGGCCATTTTCTACAATAAAACAAAGATATTGACAAGATATGATATAAAATATTATATTGTATTTAGTTTTAGGAGGTTTGTATGTTAAATTCAAGAAGATTAAAAAAAATAATAACAATAGTGTTGATGGTAAACCTATTATATGCCAATTTTAGCATGGCAATATCAGGTATGATTTCGTATGCCGTTGATGAAGAAAAAATGTTACAAGATATTTCAAAACAAGGTGAAGCTAATGAAGAGCAGAAAGCTTTAGAAATTCAGCTATCTGAATTTTGCAAAGATAACATGGCAAATCAAGAGACCGAATACCAAGAAAAAATAAAATTGAATTTAGATTTTGACCAAAGCTTTGATGAACTTGAAGTTAATGATGTGAATACAGTAATTGGCAACAGTGAACCAAGTGAAGATGAAACACAAGAAAGCAAAGAAGTAAAAACTTTTTACAAAACAACTAAAATTGTCAAAGATGAATTGATTAAGGCAATTAGTGAAAATGGAAGTTTAGAAATTAAATATAGCGTAGAAGAAGATGAAAACAAAGAAAAAACTAAAACAGCTCAAGAAGATAAAAACTTAGAACAAGAAAATTTATCTGAAACTGATGAAAACTTAATTACTCTTCCAGAAGAAGAAAATATAGATGAAAGCAATATAGGTAAAGTTTTTGCAAAAGATGGAAAAGTTGTTATAAATGCTGAAACCATAGCAGACGAGGAAGGATATATAACAGTTGTTTATCCTGAAAAAACTTATAAAGTAGATTTTAAAATATTAAAAAATCCAAATAAAACAAGTGAGCTTTTAATAATAAATGATAAAGTAATTGAAAAAGTTGAAAATGTTAAAGAAATAAACTTAATGCAAGTAACTAAACAAATAATTATAAAAGGTGAAACTGAATTACTAAACACAATAGAAATGACAGAAATGCCTATTGAGTATTCAAAAACTTTTGCAGAACTAGGTATTGATAAAACTCAAATTTCTGCAAGCATAGAAAATAAAGTTAATTTTACAATAACATTACACACAAATAGAGCAATTTATGATTTATTTAAAAATCCACAATTTATGATTGCACTACCTAAAGAAGTAAATAATATTTCTATTGACAATATAACAATGCTAAACAATAATTCTTTTGTTATTAGTTCATTAGAAAAAGGAATGTTAGAAGATGGAACACCAGTAATAGTTGTAAAACTTGAAGGAGAACAACTAGAACGCACTAAATCAATAGAAGAAAATACACAAATAATATTAGAAACAACTCTAACTACTGAAAAAATGATACCAACAATGCAAAACCAAGTAACCTTATATTATGAGAATATTAAAACTTATGAAGGAATAGACAATATAAGTAATGGAACTGATACAAAACAATTAGACATTATTTCAAACAAAGAAATGATGGTAGAAACAGAAACTATAGTTGGAAATAATACAATTAAATCAAACAAAAGAGAAACAGGAAAAACGATTATTGAACCAAATACATATAATTCTGTAACAGTAAACGAAAGAGTAATTAACAACCTTGGAGAAAATATAAAACAAGCTATGATTTTAGGAACATCAACCAAGGTTGGAAAAATTTCAGGAATAGATTATACAGTTTATTATACAGAAAATCCAAACCCAACAACAGATATAATTGATTTGGAAAATGGTTGGAGCACAGAATATACAGAAAATGCAAAATCTTTCTTAGTAATAGTAAATGATTTTGCTCAAGGACAAGAAGTATGCTTTACATTTGGTATGGAACTACCAACAAATATTGAAGAAGATATAGAACACCAAATAAAAATTAGTGTATATAATGGACAAGAAAGCTTAGCTACAACAGATACAATAGTATATCAAGAAGCTGAAAGACTAGACTTATTTGAAGATGACAGAATTAAAGCAGTTATAGCTATTGACAATAAAGATGGAATTGAAATTGGAGATTATTCAAAATATGAATTAACTATTTTGAATAAAACAAACCAAGACTTAAGTAATATAAGCTTAAACATAAATATTCCAGGAGTATTAAATAATCCATCTTTTTCAGCAGCTATTAATAATGAAAATGTAAATGCTCTAATAATGAAAAATAAAGAAAGCATAGATATTAGAGGATTAAACATTCCAGCAGGACAAACTCTAGTGGCTACAATAAGTGGGCAAGTAGTAAAATACATAAATAGTAGAGAAACAATAAAAGCAAACATAAAATATGGAAATCAACAAGTAGAAGTATCAACAAAGATGAATTTAATTCAAGCCTCAACAATAAAAACAAGCATAATAACAGATAAAGCAGGACAAACACTTGAAGCAAACGAAGAAATTAGATATTTAATTACATTAGTAAATGAAGGCGAATCACATGGAATAGTTGATATTGAACTACCAGAAATAACAGGAATAAGCATACAAAAAATTGAAGCATTAAATTTAAACACTCAACAATTAACTGAAAGAACAGCTGGAGAATTAATAGGAAAATTATCAAGAGTTTCAATAGGTCCTAGTGAAACTGTACAGGTTCGTGTTACTGCTGCAGCAAAGGAATTGAAAAAAGAAGGAACACAGGTTGCCTATGCAAAAATAACTGGAACAAACATTTATGAGTGTGCTACTGAAAAAATTATAAATAAAATAAATAAAAAACCAGAAGAAATTGTTGAAACAATCGAAGATAATCCAGAATTACAACCTCAATACAGCAGTGTTAGTGGTATTGCGTGGTTAGACAAGAATGGCAATGGAAGAAAAGACGATAATGAAACATTACTAAAAGGAATACAAGCAACATTAGTAAACACAGAAACACTTGAAAGAGTAAGCACACAAATAACTGATAATAATGGAAAATATGAATTTAGTAATATACCCCAAGGTAACTATACAGTAGAATTTAATTATAATACAACAACATTATCAGTAACAGAATATAAAAATGAAGAAGTAGAGGACAAACTAGATTCTGACATTATTAATGCAACACAAAATGATAAAACAATAGCAAAAACAGAAGTAATTGCATTACAAAATGGAAAAACAGAAAGTGTAAACGCAGGATTTACAATTAATAAAAACTTTGATATGAGTATAAACAAAGGAATAACAAAAGTTACAGTAAATAATGAAAATGGAATGAATAAGTATGAATTTAATACAGCAAATACAGCAAAAGTTGAGATAGATGGCAAATATATCAAAGGTTCATTAATTCTTGTAGAATATGAAATCGCAGTTACAAATAATGGAGAAGTTGCAGGTTATGCAAAAGCAATATCAGATAAAATACCAGAAGGAATGAAATTCTCTTCAGAACTAAATAAAGACTGGTACGAAAAAGATGGAAAAATTTACAGTATAGCATTAGCAAATAAATACTTACAACCAGGAGAAACTGCAATAGTAAAATTAGTACTTACAAAGGAAATGAATGATGATAAAGTAATATCATTAGTAAATAATGCAACACTAGAAGAAACATTTAATGATTATTTAATACCAGACAAAAAAGAAGATAACAATAAAACAGAAGCAACATTAATTATTTCATTAACAACTGGAATTCAACAAAATTATATATGGTTAATAGTTATAGTGATTGCAATAATAGGTTGTGGAATGTTTGGAGCAAGAAAAATCCTAAAACATAACAATTATAATAAGGAAAGGAGCAAATAAAATGTCAAAGAGAACAAACAAGTTATTAAGCATTATATCAGTTGTAATATTATTAACATTTGCATTAGTTAGCTTAATAGGTTATCATAATGAATCAACAGCATTTTATGCAGTTTCTGATAAACAGAACTTTGGAAGTGCAGGTTCATTCTTAAGTAACAAAAACTTATACTGCTTAAACCATGGAAAAGAATATGTTCCATATGCTACATACTATTGTTATGATGTAGGAACAGCAAGCAAAGAGCTTTCATATATAATTGCACAGCAAAAAGATGGAACAAGAAATTCAGAAACAGACTTAGTTGCAAATGCAGTTTGGGTATTGGCAGGGGAAGAACATTCATCAACACCACCATTACAAGGAACAGCGGAATTGAACGATTTATTGGCTAGAGCAGAGCTTGCAGCTAGCATAAAAGATAGTGGTAACATTTCTATAACAGGACCAAATAGTCCTGTTATAGAAACGACCGATGGAAAATACGGACCATTTAAGATTACATATCCATCATATAATGGAAAAGTATTTGCTGTAACAACAGGAGGTGCTGAAATACCAGCAGATGCTTTAGTAATAAAAGTAAATGGACAAGAGTTAACTAATATACCAGCTAGTGGACAAGAGTTTTACTTAACAGAAAATGATGGTATAAAACACGGACAAAAAAATGTAATAGAAGTATTCTATAATGGTTATAAAGTAGCTTCAAGCAACTATGCAAAATTTTCACCAGAACGTGAAATAACAAGAAGAGGAACATGTAGTAAATGTGGAGGAGAATTTATATTTGTAGCAAGAGGATTCTGTGTAGGAAATAAAGCGTATGATGTACCTCCAATGAGTGAATGGGATGTTGATCCAAGAAGTGAAGGACATCTAGAAGAAGACTGTACAGGTCCAATTAATGTTGAAAGAACAGTATATTATAGAGATAACTACCAAAATTTAATATATATAACTCCAATGTATGACAGAATAAGCGAAAATGAAAAATTTGAGTTTTGGGCAGGAAAACCAAATATTGAAATTGATATAGACAAAGTTGATACAAGCAATAAAGCAGTTGGAGGAGTTACTTTTAATGTAAGTGTTGAAAATGGTAAAATAAAAGACGGTTCAAATAGCATAACAACTGGTAATGATGGAAAAGCAAATATTACTATTGAACCAAATCCAGGAGCAACAAGGGTAATTGTAACATTAGAAGAAACAAATGCACCAGCAAACTATATAAAATACAAATCTCCAATAAAATTAATTTACGATTGGAATAGTTCAAGTAAACAATGGAGCCTTACTTCAATAGAAAAACCTGAAAATGAAAAAATAGAAGGAAAACTTACTAGTGTTAGAACAGGTTTAGATGATTGCACAAATGTATTTTTAATTACAGCTGTAAACAGACCAATAATAAGAGTAATTGTAAAGAAAACAGATGTAAATTTAGATAATATTACAGCTAATGGCAATCCTTTAAAAGATATTAAATTTAATATTAGTATTACAGGTGGAAAAATTAACACAGAACATGAGGAATCTAAAGGAGTAACAGGAAATACACTTATTACAGACGCATCAGGAGAGGGAGTAATAATTATTGAACCAAATCCAGGAGCAACAACAGTAAACCTTACACTAACTGAGGAAACAAGTATTTACTATGAACCAAATAATCCAATAAATATTACATTTACCTATAATGAAATGATAGGACAATGGACAACTCAAAACGTAGCTTTAAACAATAATAATTTGTACCAAGTAACAATGCAAAATGAATCTAAATGTGAAGTAGTTATTAAAAATAAAGCTATAATACAAAAATTAAAACTTTTAAAAATTAATGCATCTGTAACAGACGAAGTTATACCTGACATAACATTTAGAATTCAATTAGAAAATGCAAGAACAAAATCAGGCTCAAGTTCTATAGTAAGAAGCACAGATGCTAATGGAGAAATTGATTTAGGAGAACTAGAAGTAATTGATCCAAATAAAAATATTATAGTAACATTAGAAGAAATTGGAGTACCTCAACTAAATGTAAATTTCAGAGGATTATATCCAAATGGTAGAGCAGAAATTATATTCAAACATAAGGAAGGCAACTGCAGAGTAACAGTAACTGGAGCAAATAACAATTCTGTAGATGCAGAATATAATACAAACGATAATACTGTTAAAGTTACAGTTGAAAATATGGTTACATTAGACTTATCAGGTAAAGTTTGGGAAGATAAACAACATGGAATAAAACCAGTAACAGCCCCAAATGGTAGCATAGATTCAGACGAAGCAGGAATTCCTAATATTGAAGTTTCAGCAATTAATTCAGCAGGAGTAGTTGTAGCTACTACAGTTACTGATGCAAATGGATATTATGAGTTTAAAGACCTTCCAGCAAGTATAAGAGGAACAATTAAGTATTATATAGAGTTTACATTTGATGGAATTCATTACATTGTAACTCCATATTCACAACAATCAGGTGATTCAGTAGTACAAGAAATAAATAGAAATCAATTCAATAGTAGATTTGAAACTATAACAAAAGGAAAATCAAATGATGGAACTACACTTGAATATGATTACACAACAGATCCTGAAAAAGCATTATTAATTGTTAGAGATTCAAGTGGAAAACTATTAGAAAAATTTGCAATGAAATCTACAACACTAGCAAATATATATTCAGAAAACACTGCAAATATTAATATGGGATTAGTAAGAAAAGAAGTAGACTTAGCCACTGTAACAGATATATATCAAGCAAAAGTTAGTATAAATGGAAAAGAAAAAATTTATAACTATAATGATATACAAAACTTACAAAAGGACGAGAACAACAATCCAATATTAGAACCACTACAAATTGAAAATGTAAGATATAATTTATATTTATATGATTCAGACTATAATTATAGAATAGGCGACTATAAATTACCAGCAGCAAGAAATAATGAACTAGCAGTAAATACAATGGCAGCATCAAGTAATTTATTACAACAAAGACAAAATGATGGTGATTTAAACATTGAAGTAACATACCAAATATTATTAAATAATCAAAGTTCAACAGACGCAAAAATTAATAATATAGCATATTATTATGATCCACATTATATACTTTCAGGAGCAACACCAGAGCTTGTAACAATAAATGGAAAAGCATACAACAAAGTAATATTAAATACTAATGCAGTATTTAATGATACAGTTAACCAAGGAGTTGCAGAACTAGTATTTACAGTAGCCAAAGATGAACAAGGAAGAGTTTATACAGGCGATTTCCAAAACTGGGTTGAAATAATTTCATACTCTACAAATGAAGGATGTATTGATATAGATTCAGCACCAGACAATATAGAAATACATAGTAAAGAGGACGATACAGATGATGCAGCAGGATTAGCAATACAATTAAATAACCTTCAAAGAGAAATCAAAGGTTTTGTATTTGAAGATACAAAAACAACAACTCCAGGTTCTTACAATACTGGAAATGGACAATATGATAATGGAGAAAACAAAGTTGACGACGTAATAGTACAATTAATCGAAGTAAAAAATGTTTCAGTTGGAAACAAAGCATTAAAACTAGAATATATTTGGCAAGAAACAGAATCAGGTTCAAATGTTGTACGTTATGTAACAAGTGATGGTCAATCACAAGGCGAATATACTGTTTCTAACGAATCAGGAAGCTATACATTTAAAGGATTTATACCAGGTAACTATATTGTAAGATTTATATATGGTGATGGAACATATTATGACGCAGATTCAGCAGGAAACTTAATAAAATATAATGGCCAAGATTATAAATCAACAATAGATGCTTATTATAATAAAGTATGGTATGAACCAAGCTCATATCAACAAAACAATTCAATGGCAAGAGACAATGAAGCAAGAAGACTAGAAGAAATTGGATTTGCAAAGAGTGTAGCATTTAGCAACGCAGACCAACTAAAAATAGATAGCAAAGATAAACTAGATAATACTTGGATGTGTGCTGAAACATCAACAATATGGATGGATGTATCAGAAAACCCTACTGATGGAGATAGTTCACAAACAATGCAAAGAAATGTTAACTTTGGTTTAGCTCAGAGATCACTTGCAAATTTAGTATTAGAAAAACACATAACATCTTTAAAAATAGATGATGTTACAGAAGCAATAACAAGTATAGAAAATTATGATGATCATAATAAACTAACAGTAAAACTAGATTCTAATACAGGAAAGAGCGTTTTTGCAACAGCAACTGATAAAGAGGAAAACTCTAGAGGTATATGGAAGGTAGAAGAGCAAACAGAAAAACTAGGCGGAAAAGGAATATATATTACATATACATTTAGAATAACAAACGTTGGAGACATTGAATACATTGGTAGAGAATTATCAAATCAGTTAGCAAGTGGAAAAACTTATGCACAAATTGCAGAAGAATTAAAGAGATTAAGCTATGATGCAAACTATAATACTCAAGGCTTATACTTAGGCACAGCATACTACAATGGAACAAAATCAGATAGCGACGTTGACTCAGAAATACCATTCCAAATTGAGGACTATGTAAGTACAAGCAATGGATTAAAACTTAACACAACAAACAATAATTTTGTTACTGTAGATACAAACAAACCAAAATATATTTGGGATTACAAAACATTATCAACAAACGAAAAAGTTGCAACAGATGAAAAAACAGAAAATGTTGATATAGTACAATCAAAAGATGTAATAAAATTAGGTGCAAACAAGCAAACTAAACAAGCACTAGAAGTTTACAATGAAAGCCTAGACTCAGTTAACGGAAGAAAGGACTTTACATATAGAAGCTATGCAGCACAATTAATATATCCAACATCAGGTTCAATAACAAGTGATGCAGGTACGTTAAGTAGAGGAATAGGACTTGGAAACTTAAAAACAGTTCAATCTTATGTAGACGATTTAGATAGTGTACCAATTATAGATATTACTCCAGAACCAGATGAGTTCATTGCAGAAACAGTAATTGTAACAATGCCAACAGGTGGAGAAGACAAAGCAGAAAGTTCTACAATGCTTATAGTATCAATAGCAATAGGAGTTGCAACTTTAGCAATAGGAATTGTACTAATTAAAAAATTTGCAATAAAATAATAAAAAAATAGAAGCAGCGATTAAGCTGTTTCTATTTTTTTTATGTCTAACTGACGAATTCTTTCTATTTCTTCTGGTTGAGTTTCTAGTATTCCCAAGAATACTTTTGCAATATTTGGATCAAATTGTGTTCCACTATTTTCTGCAATTTCTCTTTTAACTTCATCTAGTGATAAAGAATCTCTATACGAACGCCTTGAAGTCATTGCATCAAAAGCATCAGCTATAGCAGTAACTCGAGCTAAATAAGGAATATCTTCACCTGATAATCTTCCTGGATAGCCTTTGCCATCATAACGTTCATGATGGTGCTTAACAATAGGAAGAATATCTTGAAAAATAGTTGCATTAGATAAAATATGAGTTCCAATAGCAGGATGATTTTTAATTTCAGAATACTCATCATTACTTAGCTTTGTATTTTTTAGTAATATACTATCAGGAATACCTATTTTTCCTATATCGTGGAATAGACCACCAATCTTTAATGTTTTTAAATCATCTTCTGATAATCCCAAGGCTTTTCCAAGTAATACTGCATAAGCAGAAACTCTATCAGAATGTCCCCTAGTATAAGTATCCTTTGCTTCAACAGTGAAACGCAATAACTCTATTGTTTCCATATAAGCAGATTCAAGCTTATCATAAGTAGTTTGTAATTCTGCATTTATATTTTTGATTAATTGCATTTGAGAAACTGCCTTAATTCCAGATTCAATTAATAATATTAATTGGTCAAATTTATCACTTTTTTCACAATAACCTTGAATATCTAATCTCTTTATTGTTTCCAATGGTGGAGCTAAGTCTTTATGACCAGTAAGTAATAAAATATATAAATCTTTATTAAATTTTCTAATTTCTTCTACAACTTGATCTCCATGTATCGGAGTCATTAAAAAGTCTAAAAGCATTAAATCAAAATGTTCATTTTTTATTTTTTCAATAGCCTCCATAGGGTTAGTTACACCCACAAAAGAATATCCAGCTTTAGACAAAAACACTTTTAAAGAATCTAAAATACCTTCTTCATCATCAACAGCAATAATTTTGTACTGTGAGCTTACATTTGAGTAAAAGTTCTTACGCATAAACATACCTCCAAAATAGTTATGAATACATTATATAATAAAAAATCAAAAAAAAAAAGAAAAAATGGTAAAAAAGTTAAAAAAGGTAGAAAATACCTATAAAATATGGTATAATTTAGTAGGTGAACATAATTTTTATTAAGGAGAAAACAATATGATTTTTAAGGATTATTATAAGATATTGAATTTAGATACGAATAAAGTAACTGAAAGCCAAATAAAAATTGCATTTAGAGAACAAGCTAAAAAATATCACCCAGATATAAATAATCAAAGTCATCAATCTGAAGAACGCTTTAAAGATATAAATGAGGCATATAAAGTTTTATCAAACAGTTCTAGTAAAAGAAAATATGATAGAATGTGGAATTCTAAAGTTGGAAGAAAGAAACAAAAAGAAAAATATGAAGAGAGCAGAAGAGAGAAAGGCTCAGCGTTTAGTGAATTCTTTAATATGTTCTTTGGTGAAAGTGAAAAAAACATTATAAAAGAGGACACAAAGGCTCCAACAAAAGGAGAAAACATTGAAACAGAAATAAATGTTAAACTTGAAGATGCTTATTATGGATTAGAAAAGAAAATATCATTAAGAACAGTAAAAGGTCAAATGAGGACATTTTCAGTAAAGGTTCCATCAGGAATTAGAAATGGAGAAAAAATAAGATTACTTGGTCAAGGCAAAGCACGGACTAAATGGAGGCAAAAACGGAGATTTATTTATTAAAATAAATATAGAAGACAATAAGAAATTTAAGTTACAAGGTTGTGACATATTAACTAATGTATATGTAAGCCCATGGGAAGCAGCTTTAGGAAAGAAAATAAGTATTGATTCAATAGAAGAAAATATTACTTTAGATATACCAGCTGGAGTACAAAGTGGAGAACAAATAATAATTCCAGATAAAGGTTATAAAGATGGCCAAGGAGGAAGAGGAAATTTAATTGCACAAATTAATACCATTGTTCCAAAACAATTAACAGATAAGGAAAAAGAGCTATTTTTAGAATTACAAAATATATCAAATTTCAATCCAAGAGGATAAAAATTGGAGGTTTAATATGAATAAGGGTAATATTGAAAAAATGAAAAAAATAATTTTACATTTACATTTAGATGGTTCTTTAAGACCAGAAACTGTAAGAGAATGGTTGGCTGAAGATGGAGAAAAATTAAGCTTAGAAGAAGTAAAAGCAAGATTAATGGTAGATAAAGATTGCAAAAACCTTAATGAATATCTAGAAAAATTTGATATTCCTTCTAAAGTATTACAAAGTGCTGAAAGAATAGAAAGAGCAACAGCAGAATTATATGAAGATTTAAGCAAACAAAATGTAATATATGCAGAAGTAAGATTTGCACCAAGTAAGCATTTAGAAAAAGGACTATCTTATGATGAAGTAGTAAAAGCTGCTATAAAAGGTTTAGAAAATGCAAAACAAAATTATAATATTGATGGAAATCTAATTTTGTGTTGTATGAGAGGGGATAATAATAGCCAAGAAAACATAAAAACAGTTGAGGTTGCCAAGAAATATTTAGGTAAGGGCGTATGTGCAATAGATTTGGCAGGAGCAGAAGCTCTATTTAATACTAAAAATTTTGAAGATGTTTTTGAAATGGCTAGAAAAAACAATATTCCATTTACAATACATGCAGGTGAGGCAGATGGACCAGAAAGCATAAAAACAGCAATAAAATTTGGAGCAAAAAGAATTGGACATGGCATAAGATGTATTGAGGATAAAAAACTTATGCAAGAATTAAGAACAAAAGAAATACCACTAGAAGTGTGCCCAATTAGCAATATTCAAACACAAGCAGTAGCAGGTAAACATCCATTAGAAGAGCTATACAAAAATGGAATTATTACAACCATTAATACAGATAATAACACAGTATCAAATACAGATATAAATCAAGAATATAAATGGGTATTAGAAAATACTACATTAACATATAATGATTTAATTAAAATGAATGTAAATGCTGCAAGAGCAATTTTTGACGCTCCTCAAAAGAAAGCAGAACTAGTTAGCAAAATTATGGAACAAAAAGAAATTGGAGAAAATAATATAATTAAATAAAAAAATAGCCCAGTATTTTTACTGGGTTATTTTATATTATATCTTTCACAAATTGAGGCAAGAGCATTAATTTGTTCTAATGGATTTTCAAATGATAAAGCATTTTGTAGATTTAGAGCAATAATACTATCATCTAAGTAAAAAACAGAAGCAGTAACCAAATCTGGAACAGTTGTATAATCGAAAGTATCATCTATTTTTTTTATTTTATTTATTACAAATGATACTATTTTTTCTTTTAAAATTGATATACACTCATCATAATTTCTATCTTTTAAATAATTTTTTAAAACTTGATTATCGTACATTTTCTTCCTCCAACTCTGCAAATTTACTACCTATTTTTTGGTATCTTTTTCCTGTTTGAATGTTTGTATAGTAAATAGGTACACGTGATGATAAAAACTGTTTTTTCTTGTTTTTAGTTATTTGTACAAAATGCTCTGGCAATTTTCCATTTATCAAAGAGCTAAAATGAGCCCATAGATGAGGATTTGAATTATCCTTAGACGTTTCTTCTGTAATAATTTTTTTATGTCTTTTAGGAATTGGCATAATGATATTGGCTGGTATAACTTCATTATTTACAATAAAATCTTCCGAACCTTGATATTCTGGAAGTAATCCCTTAGTAGGACTTTGTATAGCTAAATCCTTTAAAGTGTCTTTGCTAATATGAAAGCGAAAAGGCATATTAAAACCAGGAACATCAAAAGCAACTAAAACATTATTTTTATTTAAAGCAAAAGAATCAAGCGTTTCTCCTGCAAGAATTTCATTTCGTATAATTCCCCAATTCTTTAAAGAAGGTTTGTTAAGCAAGCCCTTAATCATAGGGAAAACTGTAGTTTCCTTTTTTTGGTATGCAAACATTTTTAAATTTGAAAAATAACTTGCAAAAGATAAATTAGCTAAAAGATTATTTTCACCATCCAGATTATCTGCAAAAAAGGCGGTATAGTTTTTTCCTATATAATTATCTAATTGGGTGTAATAACTATAATAGTCTTTTGTAAGAAGATCTGATGTATCTTCTCCCTTAACTTCTTGTGATGATATACTTTTTTGATGAATATTGAATGATTTGGCCAACAACTTAGAAATAAACATATTTTTTTGCAAAGCTGCACACAATACATTGTCAGGTAAATTAAAGTTTGTGTTGTTATCTATAATATCTTGCCATAAACCAATTGAATCAATAGCTGAAAAAGCAAATTGAAAGGAATTACATGCCTTGGCAAATCTGTTACACCAAAAAGTATTTAAATAGCATAAATCATCCAATGATAAATTCTGTAAATATTCTTTTGAAAATGATTCCAAAAGGCCTAATGAGTCCTTATTAAATGAATTTGTTGTAAACTCATAATCTAAGTCTTGAAAACCGAATTTTTTACTTGTAGTTTCATAAGAAGAGATATAATTCCCAAGTGTTCCAGTTCCATATAAAAAGTCTCGTATAGCAATTAAAGAATTTATTAATTGCTCTTTTGTAAAGTTTGTACTTTCATTTAGTTGCTCTTCCAAAAAGGTAGACACTTTTTGAGGCATAGTATTTTGTTTTTCGACCTTAATGGCAAGTTTTATCAGCTTCTTTAATTTAGATGGATCTTGACCACAAATTACAACATTACTTGGGTTAGTAGTAGCAGTAATACCGTAATTTTTTGCAAATTTTTCTAATATAGATAATTCATCTAAGGCATTTATTAACACTAATTTTTGAGAACGTAAAGAGTTTGAGTTATATACTAGATGATTATTTGGTGAATTTTTAATATTAGGATAATGCTTTGTTATAATACCAGGGTTTTTAAGTATGTTTTCAATAGCTTGTATCTCATATAATCTAGAATCTATGTATCCAGTTGAAGAAAAATCATCAAACACAGCATCAGCAAGCCCTTTAATACATGCTTTTAATTCTTCTGGATCTGTTATATTATTTTTATCTATAAAATATCTTGTAATAGGCAATACAGAGTAAATATCTTCTCTTAAATTAATTAAATCTTTAGCGGTTGGTATATATTTAGTATAATTTCTGAAGTTTTGAATATCTTCTTTGTCTAACATTTAAATCACCAATATAATTATACAATGTAAATAAATAAAAATCAATCATTTATTTAACAGATAAATGACTGATTCTTATTTTACTTATACATTTTTTTTATTCTATCAATAGCACTTTTTTCTAATCTTGACACCTGTGCTTGCGAAATTCCAATTTCATTTGCTACTTCCATTTGGGTTCTTCCATCAAAAAATCGTTTTGAAACAATAAGCTTTTCACGACTATTTAGCTTTTTCATAGCTTCAGCTAAACTTAAACTATCAGCCCAAAACTCATCTGTATTTTTTACATCTTTTTCTTGATCCATTACATATATACTTTCAGCTCCTTCGTTATATACAGGCTCTTGCAAAGATATAGGGTCTTGTATAGAATCTAGACTGATTACAACTTCCTCTTTATCAATGTTTAGTTCCTTTGCAATTTCTTCAACAGTAGGCTCTTTTTGACTTTCCGCAAGTAACTTTTCCTTAACTTGAAGAGCTTTATATGCTAAGTCTCTCATTGACCTACTTACTCTAATTGGATTATTATCCCTTAAATGACGCCTAACTTCACCTATAATCATTGGAACAGCATAAGTTGAAAATTGAACATTTAAAGATATATCAAAATTATCAATAGCTTTTATTAAACCAACACAACCTACTTGAAAAAGGTCATCAACATTCTCACCACGACCATTAAAACGCTGAATAACACTTAGAACAAGCCTTAAATTTCCATTTATAAATTCTTCTCTTGCAGCCTTATCTCCATTTTTTATTTTAGCTAATAATTCATTTTTTTCTTTATTTGTTAGAACAGGTAATTTTGAAGTATTAACTGAAGCGATTTCTACCTTGTTTATCAAATAAAAAACCTCCTTAGAAATAATTATATAATCATTATTTCCAAAAGAGGTAAATTTATACTCCACAAAAGCATAAGATTAAATGCAAATGTAATTTTTTAGCATATTGAATTTAGACTCACCAATTCCATTAACATTTTTAATATCTTCTATTGTTTTAAAACTGCCATTTTTATTCCTGTAATCAACTATTTTTAAGGCTGTAGATTCGCCGATACCAGGCAATGCTTCTAAATCTTTAGCACTTGCGTTATTAATGTTAATAAGTGAAGACTTGCCAGCGTTATCAGGAACGATAACATTGCTGCCTGCGTCATCTGTAATATAGCTTACTTCCTCATCATAAATACTTGGAATATGTACTTTTTGACCATCTTTTAAGGTATATGCTAAATTTACTTTTGAGGAATCAGCAACATCTGTCAAACCGCCACTTGCATTAATGGCATCTAATATACGGGAATTCTCAGTAAGATAAACTATACCAGGATTTAAAACTTCACCATCTATGTGAACGATTATTGTTTTAGGTATAGTTGCCTCAGGAGTTATATCATTTTGCTCGTAAAAATCATATTGATTGGCAGAAAATATCCAATTTGCGAAACGAATTTCTTAACGCCGATATTCCGGATAAAGAAAAAATCGATACGGTTATACATCCTCTTATGCTTATGCTTGAGACTTATTTGCAAAAATACGAGGAATTCTCCGGAAAGGAAGAAAAAGACGATATTTACACCAGTCTTTTAAGTTACATTACCACAAATCATAACACGCGAATCACAATGAAGGATTTGAGTAAAAAATTCAATTGCAGCGTTTCAACGCTCAGTCATATTTTTAAAAAACGCTCGGGGGTAAGCATAAGCGAGTATATTGAAAATCTGCGGCTTGACGAGGCAAGGTGGCTTTTAAAGCAAACTTCATATACGGTCACTGAAATATCGGATAGCTTGGGGTTTTGCAATCCCGCTTATTTTTCCAACGTTTTCAAAAAGAAATTCGGAGTATCGCCCAGACGGTACAATGCTATGTTTTCTTGACATATTTTTCAATTGAATATATACTTATATTTCAGGGCGGATGAGTCTTTTGAAGAAAAAATCAAGATACAATACTGCGCGCAGGTTTCTTATTTTCTGGATGCTGTTTATAGGTATAGGCGCAGT
>OLOV01000270.1_pt1 | contig 46342 bp, 30 predicted proteins | sample 1672931 | NCBI WGS metagenome assembly OLOV01 (sample SAMEA3136738, study PRJEB25190) | human gut metagenome | biome: human gut; feature: human-associated habitat; material: faeces | place: Austria | collected 2013 | reverse complement strand
CAGTAGTACTGCCCGGTGGCAAAGTCCACCGAAGCGCTCTTATACACCTCGCCGTCGATCAGCACATCCGCCATGCAGGTGCCGCTGCCCTGCAGCGGGATGGAGATGAGCCGGGTGTTGCGGGGCTCTATTACCTCACTGTATACGGTCTCGCCGTTCAGTACGGCGGTCACATTCACGGTGCCGGGCAGATCAGGCGGTGTGGTCTGCAGCGTCACGGTGGCCTCGCCGTTCACATTGGCGTTATCCACTGTTCCCACCACCAAGGTGATCTTGCTCCCAATGGGCACCATGCTGGGGGAAGCCGGGGTTTGGTTGATCACCAGCCCGTCATACTGGTAGTCGGTCAGCTGATAGGTCACCGTTACCTCAAACTGTGCATCCCGCAGCGTCTGCACCGCCGTCTCCTCGGGATAGCCCAGCACCTCCGGCACCGTCACCTTTTCCTTATCGCTGCCGGTGCTGACATACACCACCACGGTGCTGCCCGCCGCAACGGTCTGTCCGGCATCGGGGCTGGTACGCACCACGCTGCCCTCCGCCACGGTATCGCTGGAAATCTCGCTGGGGGAATATTTAAGGCCCATGCCGACGAGCTTGGCATAAACGGCGGTGACCTCCTGGTTGGTAAAGGTCGGGATGGTCACCATTTTGCTGCCGGCGCTGACCCAAACCTGCACCGTGCTGCCTTTTTTCACACTGGTGCCGGCATTGGGGCTCTGGCGGTAGATCTGTCCCTCGTCATAGTCGGCGTTGTAGTCCTCGCTCTCCAGCTTTATCTTGATGCCGGGGTAGGCCCCGTTGGAGGAGGCAGCGGTAAAATCCACCCCGACCAGGTTCGGCAGGGGGATATCCTCCACCGACTTGAAGGGCTGATAGATCTGGAACATCACCAGCACAAAGAGCAGGGAAGCCACCACTACGCCGCAGGTCACCGCAAACAGCTTGGAAAGTGGGGTGGTCAGCCGGTCGCGCAGTCTTTTCTTTTCGTTATTTTCACCAGTTATTGCGGCCTTCTGGGAGGCCATGACGCCCTGCTTTTTGGGCATAATGCCAATACCCTCGCCGCTCTTTTTCGCCGGCTTGGCCGCCCGGGCGGTATACGCCGGGAAGGTTGTCTTGGGGTCCGTCAGCCACTTCCGCAGGTCGGCTATCATCTCGCCGCAGCTCTGGTAGCGGCAGTCGGGGTCCTTGGCCATGGCGTGCAGGGTGATCTGCTCCAGTCCCACCGGCACATTGGGGTTGAGGCTCCGCAGCGCCTTGGGGTTCTGCTCCACCTGCTGCAGCGCCACGCTGATGGGCGACTCGGCATCAAAGGGCAGCTTTCCGCACAGCATCTCAAAAAGGATGACGCCCACCGAGTAGATATCGGTCCGCTGGTCCACGGCGCCGCCCAGGGCCTGCTCCGGGCTGATGTAGTGCACCGAGCCGATGGCGTTCCCGTCGATGGTACGGCTCTGGCTCATGGCAAAGCGGGCAATGCCGAAGTCCATCACCTTGACCTCGCCCTTTTCGGTCACCATGATATTCTGCGGCTTGACATCCCGGTGGACGATGCCGTTTTCATGGGCGCACTGTTGCTGGAGCTTGAAAATGTCCAGACTTTCGGTCAGCAGCGCCTTACGGCCGATATTCTCCGTCTGACCGTGCCCTGTGACCTTTTCGGCATACTCAGGCACCATTTCAGGCCGGTGGATGATATTTATAACAAACGTCGACATATAGCTGATCCTTTCATCATAGATTTCTCCCTGCGCCCTGTTCCACGTTCATATTGCATTTTACAGAATTTCCGGCTTAATTGGAGAAATGACTGCTCTCTGTCACTCAACTTTTCTCAGAATAGCCATATCGAGGTTGCACCAATCATCAGCACCGGCAACAGTATAGACCCCGATTTCCAAAGTGTTGTTGGTAACAACTATTTCATCGATGGTAAAGATGTTCCAGTTAATATCACTTGTAGTAATAGTAGTGGTCAGTTCATCCCCTCCATAATTCTTCGCATACAACTGGAGCACATCCTGATCCCCATTGGTCTTTGCCCAAATTGAGAATTGATACGTACCGTTGGGAAGATTTGTAAATGTCTTATATACAGAGCAGGAGTAGGCAGAATCATCCCAGAATGTCAGCTTATAATCACCATCATATGCATAACCATATTCCGTCTTTACAGTCCCCGTATCTGAGGAGTCGCTAAGCCATACATTCCAGTCGGCGGGAGTGGTTGTAACGCCATCATTTTCAAAACTGATATTTGATAGCAGATTCTCCGCAGGTTGATTCAGCACCTTGATAGAAGACAATGCATTGCCATTAAAATCGAACAACGTCATATTGTCCCAGGTATTACATGGGGTGTAGGTATCATTCTTGTATGCAACGCCTGCATCCGTTGCATAAGTTCCATTCTCTACCGGCAGCCATTCGGGTTCCCAGTAAAAATAACCAAGCCCCTTATCATTAGGAACATTAAGAATGACGGATTCCAGATCGTTCATGAAAGCAAATTGTCCTTCAACCGTTGCAGGATATCCACCGACTTCTTCATCTCCACTGATAAATACATTGCCGACACCATCACCATCTTCTGTTGTCCATGCATATGCAGTTTCAACAATACATACCTCTTTGCCATAAGTGGAAGCCAAATAGTTTATGTTATACTGCAAGCCCTCCATGGTCCCGTGCCACATCGGATAATAGGAAAGGCCAAACACATCAAAGTCCAGATTGGGGGAGGCCGTCAGCAATCCGCCAAAGAACCATGTATAGAGAGAGTTCTGACCTCCCATATCCAAATGCAGGATGATTTTGGTATTGGATGCAGAGGATGCTCTAACACCAGCAATCGCAGATTCCAGGAGTCCGGCAAGATTGGAAAAATCCTCATTTCCGTTGCCAACCTTGCCATCATCATGAAGTATGCCCGTGGATATCTCATTGCCAACCTGAACCATTTCAGGAACAATGCCTGCCGCCGCAAAGTTGTTCAGCGTGTCTTTCATGTAGTTGTACAATGTAGTCTTCAGTTCGGAGTAAGACAGATCTTTCCATGCCTTGGGTTTAATCTGGTTGGCAGGGTCTGTCCAGAAGTCACTCAGGTGGAAATCAATCAACACTCCCATTCCGAGGTTTTTTGCCCGCCTTGCCAGCGCCAAAGTGGTTGCATAATCATTATTACCACCACCATAAGGATTTCCGTTTTCGTCGTATGGATCTACCCATAATTTCAGCCGCACATAGTTAGCGCCATTATTTTTCAAAATCGTGAGGGCATCGCTCTCTACGTTATTTTGATAATAACGTGCGCCAAGGTCTTCCAGCATATCGAGAGTGGATACATCTACGCCTCGGACAAAGTTGTCAGTGTCAACTGCTCCCGTAATTGTGGTCGCAAACACCGTCAAGCCAGAGCAAATCATGGAAAGAATCAGAACACATGAAATTACAGATGCGAATAATCTCTTCATTTTCGTAATAGCCCCTTTCAAATAGTTGGTTTGTCTACTTATCATCCTTTGACGCCTCCGGAAACGAGTCCACTCTGGATATATTTCTGCAAGCACATAAAGACGATCATTATGGGGATAGACGACAGAACCGCCGCGGCAGAAAATGTTGTCCAATGTGCGGCAAACTGGTCACTGATAAACGTCTGGAGTCCCAGTGCGAGGGTCATCTTGCCCGGAGTCTGCAAAAAGATCGATGTTATCACATACTCGCTGTAAGTTGCGATAAAGGAGAACAGGAAAATAACCGCCAGCTGCGGCGCTGCCAACGGCAGAATGATTTTCCGGAACACCTGAAAATGCGTTGCACCATCTACCATGGCCGCCTCGTCAAGTTCCTTCGGCAAGCCATCCATGTAGGATTTCAGCAGCCAGATATTATATGCACTTCCCCCGGCAAGCACAAAAATAAGCGCTGCATTGCTGTCCACCAATCCAAATTCGTATATCAGAATGTAATAGCCAGCCACAGCCATGCTGCTCGGAAAAACCTGAAGGACAAGCAAGGACATCAGTCCGTACTTTCTTCCCGTAAAGCGAAGCCGCGAAAAGGCATATGCCGCGAGAGACGTCATAGCCAGCTGGATCGCTGCCACGATCAGGCACAGCTTCACAGAATTCCACGTCCAGAGCATGAAATTCGTTTCCTGAAAAAGGCTGGTATAATGTTCAATACTGAATTTCTTGGGAAACAACGATGATAGGAAGAAACTGTCTCCCGCCGAAAAGGAGGACATAACGATCCACAGAACCGGGAACAGAACGATTATAATGGTGACCCATATTACTACCCTGCCCATCCAAAGCATTCTTGCTTCATGAGGTGACATTTTCCGATTCATATCAGTCAACCTCCTTGAACGCGCCCGACATGCGCATATTGATCAGCGTAAATGTTCCCACAATGAGGAATATCAGCACGCTGAAAGTCGCAGACAGTTCATACCGGTTCGACCATGTTGTCATCTTGTACGTTGTGCTTGCCAATATATCCGTATAACCCGCAAACTGATTGTCCACACGTGCCGGACCGCCCTGCGTAATCATGTAGATGTTTCCAAAGTTGTTAAAATTGGCAGCAAACGTTGAGATGACCAGCGGGATCGACAGCTTGGTCACCAGCGGGAGTGTGATCGTTCTGAAACACTGGAATCTGGACGCGCCATCGATTTTGGCTGCCTCATAGTAGTCATTCGGGATCGCCTGAAGTCCGCCGAGACAGACATTCATCATATAGGGAAACCCGAGCCAGACATTCACAATAATGATACCGATCCGCGCCCAGAGTGCGTCCGTCATCCATGGGATATTGGCTGTAATACCGAGCGCATGAAGCAGGTTATTGATACCGCCATACTGCTCGTTCAAAAGCCCCTGCCACGCCAGAATCGCAATGGTAGAGGGAAGTGCCCATGGAACGATCAGGATGGTTTTATAGACCTTTGATTCCTTCATTTTTGGATTATTCAAAAGGATCGCAAGGCCGAGTCCCATAGTATAGGATCCCAGTGTACTGAGCACGGCAAAGCACACCGTCCAGCCCAGCACCGGGAAAAAGACATCTTTCAGGCTTCCGGAAAAGACCGTGAGGTAATTCTGAAACGCAATGAACGTAAAATCGTTCAGGTGATACATGTTGTAATTGGTAAAAGAAATTACAATCGTATAAATGATTGGAATGCAGGTCACGATCAGAATGGAAACCAGAGCCGGAAGCAAATATGGAATTGCTTTTGCGTTGTCTTTTCTCCTCATGGTATCACTACTTCCCGGCGTTCATCAGGTCAACAGCTTCCTTCAGCTGCTTTACCATATTTTCAGCGGCAGCCTCAGGAGACAGCTCCCCAGTCCACATTGAGCGGATGTTGTTGGTGTGAATAGACCATAGCTGACCCATTTCGGATACGGTGGGCATTGGTTCACCATTCTGTATCTGCGCAATAAACGCTTTAGAATAGGCGTTGCTCTGGATGGTTTCCTCCGCCTGATCGGTCAGTTTTGCGGGAATCCGGTCTCCGGACTCATACATTCCTATCGCGCCGTGATCAATCAGGTACATGATAAATTCCCATGCCTTCTCCTGACTGTCGCTTTCGTTGCTCACAAAGCAAACCTGTGTCCCCACGGGAGTAATAAACGGTTGGCCATGAAAGGTGGGCATCTGTGCAACGGCAAAGGGCGTTCCTGCGGAGGTAAATCCGTCGATATCCCAAGGGCCGCCAATATAATAAGCAGTCTGACCGTTCTGGAAATTACTTCTGGCAATGTCTGCGGTAACATCCGCAGATACAAGGCCATATTCATTACAGAGCGCATTTATAAATTCATACGCCTGAACGGCGCCTTCGTTTGCCAAACCAATGTCCGTAACGTCATAGGAACCATTTTCGTACTTAAAAATATAGCCGCCGCACGCCCGTACAAATCCGAGATCATAGTAAATGCTGGTAGCATCGAACTGAACTCCGCCAACCTCCGCCGCACCTGCAACCAGTTCTTCCCACGTTGCCGGTACCTGATCTACCAGATCGGTATTGTAGAAGAGGGCGGTCGTTTCAACAGAAAGCGGCGCGGCATAGCGGACACCGCTGACGTAGCACGCCTGAATTGCCGCATCAGCAAAATCCTCGTCTGCGTAAAGGTCTGCGGGAACTTCTGCCGCCAGACCTGCGTTGACATAATCGGCAAGCTGGTCATTGGGGATTCCCACAACCGCATCGGGACCATCCTCGCTCTTGATTGCCTGCGCAAATTTCTGGACGGACGGAGACTGATGAATCACTTCCACCTGATATCCATTGGCAGTCCCCCACTCGTCCGCATAGGACTGAATGGTTTCTGCCTCTACACTCATGTTGGTCCAGATGGTCAGCTTCGTATCCGGTTCTTTGGAGGAACCGCATCCGGATAACGCCAGCGCCATGACCAGAGCCGTCAGAACAGACGCTATTGTCCTTTTCATTCCTTTACCTCCTACATTTGTTTTAAGTTCAGCAATGCCGCATTCGCATTCCCGTCCCGGTCAAAAAGCGCTTGATTTGCCATCGAATTGCCCGCCTCAACCTGATCGTTCATATAGGCGCAGCCATTCGCATTCGCCCATGTACAGGCCGGGATGGGCAGCCATGCAGGCTCCCAGTAAAATACCCCTATTCCGTGTCCCCCGGACACACTCCGGACGGTTTCAAACAAATCACGGAGGAATTGCATCTGACCCGCTTCTGTCGCAGGATATCCGGTATTTTTTTCAAGCTCCTGTGTGAACACGAGCCCCGTACAGCCAAGCGTGTCCGTTGTGTACCCAATGGAGGTTTCGGCGATCATGACATCCTTACCATATTTTTGACTTACCCGATTCATATTGTCAAGAAGAAGGTTGAGTCCTCCGTTCCAGTGTGGATAGTAAGACATACCGATGATGTCATAGTCAATGTCAAACGGCTCAATAGCGTCAAACCACCGTTCATACAGCTCGGCGTCTGTTCCGAAATCCAGATGCAGCACAATTCTTGCTTCAGGACATTCTTCTTTCACTGCGTAAATTCCGGCTTGTAAAAGACCTGCCATTGCCGCCAAGTTTTTGACATGTCCATCCGGCCATAGAAAACCGTTTGTGATCTCGTTCCCGACCTGAACCATTGCAGGAATGATACCGCGGTTTTTCAGATACTTGAGTGTCTCACGGGTATGCAGATATACCGCTGCCTCAAGCTCTTTTCCAGTGAGAGATTTCCACGCCTTTGGCTTGATCTGCTTCGCGGGGTCTGCCCAGAAATCGCTGTACTGAAAGTCCAGAAGCACTTCCATCCCGCTGCTCTTTGCCCGCTGTGCCAGCTCCACTGTAGTCTGCAAATCATTATTTCCGCCGCCATAAGGTGCTCCGGACGCGTCATAGGGATCCGGCCAGATCCTGAGGCGTATCATGTCTGTTCCGCATTTTTTCAGGATGCGGAACAGATCATCCTGTTTTCCATCCAAATAGTAGGATGCACCGTGTGCCTCCAGCGCCTTTGCCATGGATACATCCATACCTTTGACAAAGCCCATAGATCACTCCTTGACCAAAGTGATGTTATCGATCGTACCCCAACCGCCGGGAGCAGTGGTCACACTCACGCCAATGGTAATTTCTCCATTCGCAACATCCAGATTGTCCAGTTCCGCGGCGTACCAATTAACGTAGCCATTCAATTCCGCGTCAGCCTTGTATGTCTTGCCGTTGATTACTGCGTAGAAGAAGACCTCTGCGTTCTCGTCCCCAGCGGCCTCGCCCTGAATATAACCGGTCAGCTTGTAGCTTCCTTTTTCCAGACCGGAAATGGTCTGTTCCGCAGTAAAGTTAACATTGCTGGAGCCTGAATAGAAGTGCAGAGACTGAACACCGTCGCAGCAATCCGTTTCACGGGTATAGATATCCAGTTCCTCAGTGGAATCGTCGATATTGGTAACAGTCCACCCTGTGAAATCCGCATCCTCAAAACTTCCATTCACAACATAGTTTCCATTTTCATCCGGTTCCGCTTTGGGGGCGCTGCCACAGGCAGCAAGAGACAGGATCATGCACAGGATAACCAAAATGGACAACAGCTTCTTTTTCATGACATATTCTCCTTTGTTGATGATAGTTAAACAATTTATCTCATTACAAGTAAATTATTTACTATTCAGAATATATCACTCATAACTCGTCTTGTCAATACAGCCGCGGCAGCCACAATAAAATTCGGCGGTTTACATTATAAGAGAAACTGTAATTTGTGCAAAACAGAAAAGGAGATGCAAAAACGCACCTCCTGCTATCCTGTTATATCAGCAGCTTTTCCGGAACACAGGCGTTCCATTTACGAAAATAGATTTCGTTATTTTTCCTCCGCTCAGGACTCTGTTCCGCAGCAGATCCAATGCGGTTTCGCAAATGATAGGAATGTCAATGTGAATTGTGGTCAGCGGCGGTGACAGATACTTTGCGATATTTACATCGTTAATGCTGAACACCGCCACTTGTTCCGGTACCTGAACGCCTGCCTCATTCAATGCCTGAAGGACGCCTACGGCCAGAGTATCGCTTGCAACACATAACGATGTGGGAATCGTCTCCTTGGTCAGAAGCTCTTTGCCCAAACGATAGCCTTCTTCCACAGTAAATTTGTCGGATATCAGAATATAATCTTCATTCAGGCAATTATAATAGCTGGCGCTTTGCCGGAAGGACCACTCACGGATATCCATAGAGGGCAACCCGGTATCAATGTTTCTGTCCGGGCCGCCAATAAAGCCTATTGTGCGGTGTCCCTTCTCCATAAAGTAGTCTACGATCTGGGTCACAAAAGAATCCATGTTGGGTCTTACCGCATCAAACAGCTTCTCGTCCGGAGAAGTTCCTATAAACACGCCTCTCTTGCATATTCTGTACAGCCTGTTGATTTCCTTCCTGTTCAGCCAACCCACCGCAACAAATGCGTTCAGATCCTTGGGTATGGCGTCCATCCCATCCTTTTTACTGTATACCGTAAGGTGAATATTCATTTTCCGCGCCTGCTTCAGAAGCTCATCCTTAACATTCTGGTAGAAGATATCCTCCAGCTCATCTTCCGCTTCTGTGAAGTACAGAAGCGCGACATTTTCTATTTTGGGAAAAATGATTCTCTTTTTATATCCCACTTTTTCAGCCGCGGCAAAAATTGCCGCCCGCGTTTCCGCACTGACAGAAATCCCTTCGTCATAGTTCAGCACTCTGGATACAGCAGCACTGGATACACCGACAATTTCCGCGATTTCCTTTATAGTAGCCATAAATACCTCCATTTCTGTTAATATATTTACATAAATTATTTACTTTGTCAAATACTTTATTTGCTCTTATCCTGATTTGGAGGTATACACCTGCTTGGGGTAGCTCTGACGAGCCTCGCAAGCACGGAAACCTAGCCTAAAAACGCCCATTTCTGCTATGAAGCTACAGCTCATGCAGAAATGGGCGTTCTTTCATTAGCGAGTCTTAAATCTCCCCGCAACTCAAAGCAGCCTGTTTGAACTACAGGATAATACGCACGGTTCCCAAGGCTTTTTTCGGTATTTTCATTTACAGAAGCCCTGTAGATCAGAAAATATCCGCCACTGTTTCAGTAGCCGCACCTTGACGAATTGCATCTACATCCACCATAGATCGAATACGAATACTGTAGCTTCCTGGGAAATAATCTCGGCACTCCGCAAAGTGGTAGATCACGGTGCTGTTTTCCATGAATGCCGCCCGGATTGTGCGCTCTTCATCTATCAGATACGCCGGAATGCAAGGCTGCAGATTTATTTGCACGCCGCTTTCTGTACGCAGGAACGGTTTTCGGCCGAACATCATGATTTGCCATATGCTCATAAATTCCGCCGTAGAACCGCTTAGCCGCGCCACATATCCACGTCCGTGAAGCGCCTCCTCCGGGTTCACACTGCTCACCAGGAAGGAGCTGTTTTCCAATGTACTTCTTCCGTAAACAGCCGGATCTAGGAACGGAATCGCAGCCTGCCGCATTGTTTCCGAAAACTGTTCATACAATCCGCCGCGCAGCAATTCCAACAAATATTTATATTCCATGTGCAGCCAGATGGAACCATTTTCCAGCCATCCCGGTGTAAACGCAGCCGCACGCCCCAGCTCCAGCTCGGATATATCCAGTGCCTGATTGACGCGGTACATCCCAAGCTTGCCGTCAAACAGTTCGCTCCGGTGCACTGCCTCAAACAGTTCTTTGCGTTTTTGCTTGCTTTCACATAGGCGCATATCCCGCACACTGGATTCCAGGAACAACGGCATATCACACTTTTCAAACGAAGGCGTTCCTTGCTCCATTTTCACACGGTATCGGCAATAGGTCGGCATCAACCCGTTTTCTCCGCGGCACAGAGCAAGCCGTTGACCAAGGAAATTTGCCCATGCGTCCAGCATTTCAGCCAGCTGTTCCGCCTGGCAATCTGCATAGTCCCATGCTCCCTGCGTATAGACTTCTTCCCGGCAGTGCTCCAGCGCGGATTTGCTGCTGTTCCAAAAATCAACCAGCACCGTATTTCCCGTATACTCCGGAATATCCTCGACGCTCTGCTTTAGGCGCATCAGTAACATGTAATGGGGTTCCGGCAAAGAAACCTTTCCTCCATAGCGCCGAAGAGAAGCTTTCAGAAACCGCAAATGCCGCAGCAGCTCCATGGCATCCGTAACACTGGAACCAAACAGTGCGGGCAATCCGTTCAGCGCGTCATACCAGCCGGGTCTTCCGCCTTCCATTTCAATGCCGCAGCCCCAGGCATCCAATGCCGCAAATTTCATTGCGCACATACAGACCAGCTTTTCCAGCAAAGTAGCCTTTACCAGATTCCCGTACCCATCCCTGCACCATTTTTCTCCCGGTCTCTCTTCCAGAAAGTGATACTGCCGCAGTTCTCCACCCGACACACTATAGCGTTTTTCTCTGGGCAGTATTTGCGCCTGCGGCCGGTACCAGGGCAGTTCCATTTGCATCAGTTCCTGCTCCCGTTCCGGCCAGATACGCAGGAAGTCTTCAATCAGATCCAGGCCATAGCTCCAATGGTCTGTCCAATATCCCTCTCCGAAGTCCGCATCTGCTTTTACCGTTCCTTGCGCTATGCGGGCCATTCCCTCCTGTCTCCCATAGCGCAGCACATACTGCCCCGGTGTCATTGTCTCTCCACTGGCGCTCTGTACCAGATCCGGTTTGATGACCAGGGGGTTATATCCGTCCGGCTGGATCAGGGAATAGAAGTCGGCAACATTTTTTCCGCCTACGAAAGGCGCAAACGATACATCACATCGTCTGTTTTGCCACACGTCCCGGAAATTCCCGTTTCCCTGGGAGAGCGGCTCCTGTGTCAGGGAGAAGTAATTGTAGTCCCGTTCCAGATCCCCATGCTTACGGCTGTACAGGTGAAAGGTATGTCCAGCCAAGCGTACCGGCTTGCCGCCGCGCAGGAAATTATCCAAATACGTCCTCTTGCAGTACTCATCAAATCGGGGATCTGCCGTGTCGCATGCAATTGGCGCACACAGTGTATCCACCATTGTTTCCGCTTCCGCAAGCTTTCTTGCAAACCATTCGGGCGATACCGCCTCTTCCAGCAGTTTCCCGCAGCCGCTGCCGGTTTTTCCGTGCCCCAGCAGTGTATAAACCGTTTTCTTCTCTCCCGGATTCAGTCGGAGCCGCGCACCTGAAAAGAAACACGGGAACAGATTTTGGCAGCGCTGGTGTGCCGAAATCAACTCCGGCAAATCCATCCGCGCAAATCCATGCGGATGGACAAAGGAAGTATCCTGTCCAAAAACGGCTTCCGGGTCCCACAGGACAGGCAGTCGTTTTCCTTCCTCCACACAAGAAAATCCAAACGCAAAACCGGTGATTGGCTCGACCCGGGCACTATCCTCCAGGCTTGCCCGTACCCTGTATCGGGGGACGCCTGTTTCGCCTCCTACCGTTTCCATCCAGGCCCTTGCGGTCTGGGTCATGCATTTCAAATGCCAGTCTCCGATCCCATGGGGAACAATTGCCGGAAGTCCATCCAGTACCTCCAAGTCCAATACGCCGTTGCCAGTATTTTCAATTGTCAGCGTCCTTGCCAGCGCTCCAACGCACGCATTCGGTAAAATAAAATACTGGACCTGGGCACGAACCGGGGCATCCGTTTCCCGGCACTGAAGCGTCAAGCTGTTTGCCCCAAGCAGCATCTGTTTGTCCCGTGCATTCACAAACAACTCCGACACATGCCCATGGTACTTCAAGAAAGTACGGAAGCCCTTCGTCTTGACATCCTGCCACGCTGTGTGCGCCGGCCGAAATTCCATGATCGGGTGATCCTTATCCTGCGTGCCAAAACTCGCAACGCCTTGCCCCCGATTTACGAAAAAGCACCATGCGGGGATACCATTCTCCCCCGCAATTCCTGGTAAAAAATCGGCAAATGCCGGTTGACTGTCATAGTCTTTTATGATATCGATCATTGTACTTTTCTCCCGAGCCAAGCTTCCACAATATGTATTTTCTCTTTGTCCAATGCTCCCATTTCAGAAGGCAGGATACGTCCATCCGCTATTGGCATATTGTCCAGCTCTGCCTTCACAATTGTATATTCGGAAGGCTCCAGGCGTTCCAACAATGTGTATACAATCTTGAATGCCTTTCCGCCAAACTTCAAAATAATGCTGGTTCGATTCCGCACGTCAAACTGTTCCGGCAGCAGCTGAGGCCGCAGACACAGCGCTCCATTTTCCCCGCGGACGCCAAACATTTCCTGCACCACGCACAGCATCATCCAGGCTGCGGAGCCCGTCAGATACGGGTACATACCCCGGCCATCCGGGGCAAAGTATTCCGGGATCCCCGGATAGATCCTGCTCTTTTCAGAATCCAGCACAAGTCTCCAAATTGGCTCTATGGCCGAAAAGCCCTCTCTGGCATACCCCCGGCTGTACAGCGCATATGCAAACATGACACTCATATGGCTGAACACCGCGCCGTTTTCCTTGTGCCCGTAGGCAAAGGCCAGCATTCTGCCAATTTGGAAATCTTCTGGATTTAGCCGCGTATTCAGTCTGAATCCGCCTGCCTGCCGCGCATACAGCAGCCGCCTGGCCGCATGATAGATTTGAGGGATCTCAGATTTCGCTGCTACTCCGCCCAGGATCGCAAATACCTGTCCCGTCAGCATCATACGTTCTTGCCCCGGCGTCCCGCATTCCAGTGGAGTACCGTAATTATCATAGTAGCTGTTGAACCATCCATCCTGCTCCGTCTGAATCCATGCCTTTTCCCGTATGATTGCTTTCAGCGTATCCGCACACAAGTCCAAATGCCGCACAATTTTGTCCAGCGGGATCTGAATCCGGTCATCATCAGGAATTTGGATGCACTGCGTGCAGAACCGATTCAGCTTCTCCCTGCGCGATGCGATGGAAGCCCAATTGTCCTCTTCCCCCAGCAGGATTGCAAAACGCTTTGGCAGGTCAATACTGCTGCATTTTCCGGTCTGCCGTAAAGTTTCCAGCATTTTCGCCAACAGCTCCATACTTCCGGCATAAGCGGATGTAAACGCACCGCTCTCCCCGCGTTGAGGTGCCATATCCAAAGCGTCGTTCCAATCCGCATCCCGAAGCCGAAGCAGACCATGTTCTCCCGCTTCGCAGAATGCGGTCAGCTGTTCCAACAGCATATGCTCTGCAACAGTTCCTGTGCAGCTTCTTTTTGCCTGGATGGCATCTCTCTGGGTCCCCCGCATTCCGAGACCATCCTGAAAAAAAGGTGCCACTCTCAGAAGGATCTCAATATCGCCTGTTTGTTGGATGTATTGCCAGATAGTCAGTACCGGCCAGTAACCGTGATCCATCCAGACTCGCTGAATTCCATTGCGATCCGCCTTGAATTCTCCCGGACGATTTCCAATGATGGTGGCATTCGTCCCGTCCAAACGGACTCCGCCAAAATAGGCGACCAGGTCATCCGCCACTGTCTCAGGCTCGCTCAAAAGCAGTCCCAGAGAATCCTGCCACAAGTCACGCCAGCCTCGTCCGCCCTTTCCGTAATCGTGATGAGGCAGGAACGAGCAGCCATAAATTCTACGCAGCGTTGGCTGAATTCCGATCCAGCGCAGAATATTGTCAAAGTCTGAATCACCCGTATGGGTGCGGATTGGATTCACCTGATCCCACCAGAGCTTTGTCTCTTCCAGGGAAATCCGGATTCTGTACAGGGAAAGCCAGACGGCGGCAATTTGCTCCGCAGCTGCCTTATCTTCCGCTGTACCCACAAGAATATCGTATTCCCGCTTTTCTCCCGGGCGTAACTCCGTCTCCGGGAAACGCAGCGCACCAATTGTTTCTTTTCCTGCCGTTTCACCACCAAGGGAATCACCAGGCAGCTCTTTGGCAACCCACTCCGGCATGATCAGGCTTCCTTCGCCTGTGTAACGATCCAGGTCCGCACAGACCGCTTCCGCAGATTTCCCGTCTTCCGTTATGCCAAATACAAAATAGCTTCGCTGATTGGGTGTGTGCCCACGCTCATCGAAGGAATAGGTCGGTGTGAGGATTACGCCTTCCTTCCGGCTTTCCGCTCGATTCAGCAGAGAGGTCACATGGCGGTGATCCCTCAGATTATCCGCACTGCGCCCATAGAGTGGGATTGCAGCTGTCGGTGTCAAGCGGAGGGTTTCTTCGCCGCAATTCTCCAATATTACCTGCATGATCTCCACCGTTCCGTTTGCGCTGGGGACCCAGCTGGTCACAGCTGCCCGCAATTGACGAGTCCGGTTTTCCCGCACAGTCCTATGCCACAGCAGCCCCGCTTCCACTATGCACTTCTCTTCCGCGGGCGTAAATTCCTCCGCAATCTGCGCGGCGCTCATTCCTGCTGCCGACCACAATTCGCCGTTTTCAAATCTGCACCAAAAATTTCTCCCCGCCATGCCGGAACGCAGATCCTCTTCACTGGCCGGCGGCAGCACAAAACTGTTTTGGTCCCGCTTCAAGTCACCCTTTAATTCCGGCGTTATGCTTGCCATAACGCCGTTTTCTGCGGCAAGGGGAAAATAATTCAGCCTGTTTTTCTCCCCATGCTCTATCCGAAAGGACCCCATATCGTCCAGAAATCCGCTTCCCATTCCATACACCCCTTACTGGCTACTGTTTTTCATCTTCTCTGTGGATCCTGTATTTCTTTTGCTGGTATTCCACAGGTGTTGTACCTACCGCGTCCTTGAACGCCCGATAAAAGCTCTTATAGTTTTCATATCCAACCTGTGCGGCCACCTCGGCAATTGAGATGTCCGGTTGACGAAGCAGCTCTTTGGCCTTCTCCATCCGCGTATTCCGCAAATACTCAGAGAACGTTTTTCCTGTGTATTTGCTGAACATGGTAGAGAAATATGCATAATTCAGGGAAACCTCATTGGAAACCATTGCTAATGTAATAGGCTTCGGATAGTTTCTCCGGATATATTGAATTGCCAGCTCCATGACATATGTATCATTTCGGCTCTGCATATAGGTGTGTGCCAATTGATTCAGGGACAATAAACGCTCATTTACATTTACGAGATATTCCCGCATGGTTGCGAATGTAAGCGGTGACTTTACCCGTTCCAAGTCCACTGCTTCGCCGCCCGGAATGGAGAGCGCCGTCTGGCGCATTGCCCTATAGACGGTGTCGCAGAGCGCAAGCGTATAGCCAATACTGTATTGTACCAGCTTCTGACGGTCAAACAGCTCCGACAGCCGCTTTGTCAGCGCCTCGTCCGCCGCTGTTCCCGTCAGCTCCGTCATCTGTTCGATCTTCCGGTGCGGAACCGTGAAATCGGTTCGCATTCCCGCAATATCTTCCTGGCAGAGTACGTTCTTCCCGGGGTAAAGCAGCCTGTGAACATAGATATTCCGCACCTGCTGATACGCCGTTTTGAACGCATCCGCTTCTCTGCCCACCATTGTATACGCAATACATATTCCGTGAAAATCCTGCTCCAAATTCGGATAATACTTCCGAATATCCACAGGATACGGTGCCAAAACGATTATTTCTGACCTGTCCTCCATACAAAGGAATGGTCTTCCCAGCCTATTGCACAGAAGCGACGCATTCCGATTTTGCTCTTCCCCAATATATCCGGTTCCCGGGAAGCCAATCAACATCAGCGCACACGCCCCGGACAGGAACGGATACGTTCGCTTCATCTGCTCCAATATTCCCGCGTTTGACGATTCTCCCCGCAAGTAATTCACAAACAGAGAGTACGAGGTATTCACAATGGTCGCCCGCCTTGCGTTGGCAGACTGCCAGACCTTCTCCACAACCCGGTACAGCTCCTGCTTATCCACTGGCTTCAAAAGGTAGGCGCTTGCGCCGAATTCTATCGCCTGCTGGGCATACTTGAAGTCGTCATATCCAGAGATTACGACAATGGATGTATTGGCCCACTGCGACCGGCATTGCCTCATCAATTCGATTCCATCCACATCAGGCATCCGGATATCCGTGATCAGAAGGTCCACAGGATGCTCCCGCATAAGACTCAGCGCCTCCGCACCGTTGCATGCCGTTCGGATCTCCGGGCATATTGCCGGATTCGGCAGCTGAAGTAGCATACTCTTCAGTCCTTCCCGAATCAGCTCCGTATCATCCGCAAGCAAAAATTTCATGCTACCATCCTCCCAGAGCATCCTGCCGTGCCGGTATCCGAACTTCGACGCTCGTTCCCAGGCCTTCACAGCTGATAAACCGCAGCCCACAGGCTTCGCCGTACATCAGCTGGATTCGCTGATGCACATTCACAACCCCAATGCCGTTCTTTCCGGAGCGGATATTCCCAGTCCCGCTTCCGTTCAAAGCGCACTGAATCTCATGAAGCCGTTCCGGGGCAATTCCGGTACCGTTGTCCGTGACAGACAAAACCAGCAAGCCATCCTCTTGGCGGCATTTCAGCGTAATGACGATACGCCTGCTGTCCATCGGCATTCCATGAACGATTGCATTTTCCACCAGTGGCTGGATACTCAGTTTGGGAATTTCTGTATACAAAACTTCCCGCGGAAGCGTAGATTCCAGGCGGATTTCTGTGCCATTTGACGCGGACATGAAGAAGATGTAGCGATCAATACAGTCCAGCTCTTCGGAAAGCGTGGCGGTTTTTGTTTTCCACTTCATATGATACCGCATCAGGCTCCCCAGAGAAAAAACGGTTTCCGCAACCTCCGTATCCCCATGTACTTCTGACAGCATACGGATGCTCTCCAGTGCGTTATATAGGAAATGGCTGTTGATCTGGCTCTGCAATGCGTCCAACTCCGCCTGCTTTACCGCAAGTCCGCGCTGAATATTCTCATCCACCAGCTGCTGCATTCGGTCCAGCATACCGTTAAAGCTTTTGCTGAGCGTATCCAGCTCATCCCCGCCGTTTTCTCTTTCGGGAATCCGAATATCCAAATTGCCGGACTGCACCGCCAGCATTTTCTTCTCCAATAGCGCAAGCCGTTTCAACATCGACTGGCAGACGTATTGAACCAGGACCCAAATCACGCACATTCCCAGCAGCATAACCGCCAGCACGCTTGCCCCCATCTGATATACGGGCTGCAGCAAATCCGCCTGATCCTCATAAACAACTGCCCACGCGTTCAGCAGCTCCAACCAGCTGTAACGTACCAGGTAGCTTCTTCCGTCCTTTTCCAATACGGCCTGATAGGTTGATCTGGAGGGCATATCCGGCGAATCCGTCAGCACCGCCTGCAACTCTTCCGCTGAAAACAGATTCTCTTCATTTGAAAACAGCTCTCCATTCGCCGCAAGCAAACAGGATGCAGCATTTGCATTCGAGAAGCCTGAAAAGAATTTGTCTGAATCCAAGCGAAGCCGCAGCAACCCCACAGGGGTAATGTCCAGGTAAATACGATAGCACCCGTATACCTCTCCATCCTCTACAGCGTATACGGCACTTTGCCCGGAGGGTACAATTTCCTCAAAAGGTGTATTTTTCAACCTGTCCAACCCATAAATTGTCGGCCAGATTTCGTAAATCTGCGGATTATCAAAGAACAAGCTTGCCTCTTCAATGATGTCATTGCTCTGAAAAATGCTCCGGATTGTCTTGAGTTCGTTTTGAGAAAACTTTACCAGCTGCAAACCATCCGCATCCATATCGGACGTACAAAAGCGAATGAATTCCCTCTGGCTGAGCGCTGAAGACACGCTGGTATCAATTCTGGCCGCATTGGACGCTGTCTCTATGCGCAAATTCTGGAGCGCTGCGGCAGAATCCTTTTCAAAGCTGTCATAGACAAACTCGATCCTACCCTTGATCCACAGTGCGGCAATGATTACGCATGGAATGATCCATATAAGCGACAACATTTTAATGATTTTCGCTGCCAATCTGGTTTTCCCTGGAAGCATACTCTTTTTGGGCACGGTACAACACCTCCTGCGTAAATCATTATAGCATGTTGACACTTGTTTCGACAAGGGAAAGGCGGTGGGCAAGTGCCCACCGCCCAAAATTCTACTTACTGAAAGAGCGCCTTCCGCACATCCAGCAGGTTCTGCTCATAGCTGACAACCTTTTCGTAGCCATAGCTGTCCCGTGCTGCCAGGAAGTCAGACAGAATCTTGTCAAACTCCTCATCACTTGCAGCCGTGATCAGTTCAGGAACTACCTCCTGCCAGCGCTGATTGATTCTGGTCGCCGCAATGGCCTCGTCGCTGTCACCAGTCGGCTCCAGATTGTTATAAATTCCGCCGTTCACAAATGCGTTCTTGTCTGCCCAATCGCTCATTGCCGTGATGTAGTAGGGACTTGCCGGACGCCACTGGTCCACAATGACGCTATTGCGGAGCATCCAGTAGGTATCTACCAGGCCGTACTGCGTAGCAAAGGTATTGGGGTCACTGTTCATCAGCTCGATCATTTCATCCGTCAGCTGGGGCTTGCCGTCTACCACTTCGTAGGTTTCGCCCTCAACGCCCAGGAAAATATCCTTCTGACCCTCCTCACTGAGCATATAGGTCAGGAAAGCGATTGCTCTGGCGGGGTCCTTGCAGTCCTTGCTGATGAAGGTGCTCATCCAGCCATCCAGAGAGCCCGGGAAAATCAGAGGAGCATCGCCGTTAGAATTTGCGGGGCCATCGATTGCAATATAGTAGCTGTCCGGATTTTCGCTGGAGGCCAGGATCGCATTCGCTTCCTGCATTCCGCTCCACTCACGCAGCATGCAGAAGTAAGCGCCGTTGTTGCTCTTTTCCGTAACCTGATCGTCAGAGTCAACCAGGTAATCAATCCCGATCAGGCCTTCCTGATAAGCCTGCCGGAAGGTTTTCAGCCACTCGATATAGTCCGGGTTAGAGATCCGGTCATAGATCTTGCCGTCTTCCTCATAGGGAACAGCCAGGAAGTTCTGCAAGTAACTGGTCAGACCGTAGCCGCTGCCGCCCTGTGCATAGAAGGGGGTAATATCCACACCCTTATAGGTTGCGTACTCATTCTTCAACGTCCGAAGCGTATTCAGGAAGCCCTCCGGCGTGGACATATCCGGGCTGCCCATATCTTCATACAGGTCCTTGCGCACCAGGAATGTCTGAACGGCTGCCGTCATGCCGGTTTCGGCCATCTGTTCGGCACCGTAGGCATCATTGGGAACACAGTAGAGGTTGCCATCGGACTTGGTATGCCATGCGACGACGCTGCCATCCACAACCTTCCAGAAGTAAGGATCGTACTGGTCAGCCAATTCATTCAGCGCGTAAGTATAACCCTGCTCATAGAGCGTATTGTAGCAGGTTTCCCAGGAACCCAGAGAGATTAGATCCGGCAGCGTTCCGCTGATCATCATCAGGTTCAGCTCCTCAGACACATCTCCGGTAGGCGTAACAATATTGATGTTCACGCCCGTTTTCTCCGTGATATGCTTGGTGGACAGGCTGTCGCCCCAGGTATAGCCATACCAGGACGCGCCTACAAACCACTCCATATCGATGGGACTGGTATCCTTTTCCCAAGCGGGGGCATCTGCGCTGACTGTTGTTTCTGCCGCTTCCGTATTCTCGGTCTTTGCGGCCTCCGTCTGAGCAGGTGCCGCGGATGTGGTTTCCGTTCCGCCTCCCTTTGCGCAGGCAGCAAGCGAGAAGATCATGATTGCCACCAATAGGACACTGACTATTTTTTTCATTGTTCGCACTCCTTGTTTCATATTTTAAGCAGCTCCAGCCGCTTTGGTTACCCTTTGATTGCGCCAAGCATAACGCCTTTTACCAGGTACTTCTGGATAAACGGGTACAGGCACAGGATCGGCAATGCTCCCACGAACATTGCGGCGTACTTTACGGTAGCCGATGTCGTTGTCCCGCCCAGCGCAAGCATTGCCTGCTGCTGCTGCGCCGTCATGCTGGTTTCCGCCAAAAGCTTGTAGAGAATTGTCTGTAACGGTTCCAACGTCCTATCCCGAACATAAACAACGCCCTGGTAATAATCATTCCAGTGGTACACCGCCGTAAACAGTCCAATCGTTGCAATGACCGGTTTGGCATTTGGCATGACAATTTTCCAATAAACCGTGAATTCCGATGCGCCATCCAGCCGGGCACTCTCCATCAGCGATTCCGGAATAGAGCGGAAGAAGCTCATGAAAATAACCATGTTGTAGAAGGTAAACATTCCGGGGAGGATATACACCCAGAAAGTGTTGTACAGCTTGAGCTTGATCATCAGAATAAAGTTGGGGATCAGCCCGCCGTTAAAAAACATAGTGATCATTGCGATCTTCAAGTAGAACTTTTTCCCGATCAGGTCCTTCCGGGACATGCCGTAGGCGACCATGGAGGTGAAAAAGACGTGCGTAAATGTGGCAACAACAGTACGAAGAATTGTGATTTTGAAACCGCTGAGGATGTATTCATTCTGAAAGACAACCTTATAGGCATCCAGGCTCAAAGCCTTTGGCCACCACGCAACCGGCCCCCGGTTCGCAATTTCCGGTGCTGCCAGTGAATTCGCCAGAATATACCACATTGGATACACGCAGGCAAAGCAAATAAGCACCATGAGAATTGCCAGGATAACATCGAATGCCGTAACAGAATGCAGTTTCTTGCGCATTTTTTGTCCCTCCTAAATGATACTCTCTCCTGTCAATTTCACGGAGGTGAAATTGCACAGACGGAGAAGGCCATAGGCAATGATACTGCGGAAGAACAGCACGGCCGTCGAAAAAGAGAACCGACCGGACACAATGCCCATATTGTAAATATAGAGATCGATGGTCTCGCTGCGTGCCATGTTGGCAGAATTGCTCAGGAAGAAGATCTGGTCAAAATTGCTGGTCAGGCAGCCGCTTACGGCAAGAATGAACAGCAGCGCAATGGTCGGACGGATACACTGAATGGTGATATTCCACATCTTGCTCCAGCGCCCGGCCCCGTCCAATTCAGCCGCTTCGTACAGCCCCGGGTCAATACCCGAGATCGCAGCCAGATAAATAATGGCGCTCCATCCCATTTCTTTCAATGTATCGGAGAGGAACGCGATCCACCAGAACTTCTTTGGGTCGCCGTTATACAGGACTGGTTTGTCCTGCAGGCCCAAAGCCATCATAAGCTGATTAATAATTCCGGACTGGGACAGCCAGGTAAGCAGGATGCCGCCGAAAATTGCCCAGGAGATAAAATGCGGCATATACGACAGCGTCTGAACCAATCTCTTAAACTTGACATTCTTGATCTCATTGAGCATAAGCGCAAAGAAAATAGGAATGCAAAATCCCAGCGTGATCCGTAACGCGCTCATTCCCAGCGTGTTGTACACACTGCGCCAAAAGCGGTCATCCGACAAAAACGCCGCAAAGTGCTTCAGTCCGACAAAATTGTTCTCAAACAGCGGCGTACTGATACGGTAGTCCGTAAAAGCAATGTACAGGAACACCAACGGAACATAGCTGAAAACTGCCATCCAAATCAATCCGGGCCATACCATCGCCTGCAGTTCCCGCTGTTTCCAGAGGCTTCTTATCCCTCGCTGGAATCGACTGGAGTTTGACATTTTCTTCTCTGCTTTTTGCTGATTCACGTTGCTCCCCCTCCTTCTGTCTACATGATAGCAGAGCTGCCAGTCAGAAACAACGCATCAATTTTGGATTATATCCCAATTTTTTGGATTTGGTTGACATTATCCTTTGTATTATTTACACTAATTCCACATGCAATATCAGGAGGTTCGCAGCATATGTACGAAACACTCATTTGGGAAGAAACCTTTCCCGGATGTTCGCTGAATGAACATAATTGGAATCGACGGGTAGGTAACTGGCAGTTGTCTTCGGATGGGCAGCCTGTTGTGCCGGGCTGGGGAAACAGAGAGCAGCAATACTACACGCCACACAATCTGGAGGTCAGCGACGGCACCTTAAAAATCATCGCCCGTCAAGAGGAGGCACCCGAACAGTTTGGGATCCGCTGTCCATATACCTCAGCCCGAATCGATACCCATGGGAAATTTTCCTTTCAGTACGGGAGGGTCGTATTCCGCGCCAGATGTTCTGTGGGAAACGGGCTTTGGCCGGCAGTCTGGATGCTGCCGGAGGATAGCGTCTACGGCCCCTGGGCAGCCTCCGGAGAGATCGATATCTATGAAGCAAAAGGGCGTCTGCCCCAAAGCGTTTTCGGCACGATCCACTTTGGAGGTGTCTGTCCGCAGAACACCCACACAGAAAACCAGGCTCAGTTACCGGACGGGCAAGGGATCGATCAATTTCATATCTACGAGCTGATCTGGGAACCAGATTCCATTTCCTGGCTGATAGATGGCGTCCCTTACGCCAAAGTAAACCAGTGGGACTCAATAGACCAGAGGATAAAATACCCGGCCCCATTTGACCAGCCATTTTACCTTCTGGTAAATCTCGCCATTGGTGGGTCTTTCGATCTGGAGTCGGCGCAGAATATAACCCCGCAATTTCCCGCCATCTTTGAAATAGACTATATTCGGGTCTATCAGTGAACAAAAACCGGAGAGGATTCTTGATCCCCTCCGGTAATTTTCAGGAAACTTTATACAAGGAAATGTCGTCAATGGATATCGTATGAGCCATATTTTCTGTTGTGCCAACATTTCCAAGCATAAATACAAGCTTTACGCCCGAAGCAGCAGAACTAACAGTGAAATCATAGGAATAATTCGTCCAATCAGCACTCACAGACATAGTTTCGTCCATCAAGGGCGATTGGCCATCTTTTTCCAGAGCCAACCGGATTTCTCTATTCATAGACGCTTTTGCCTTAAATGTTACACGATAGCTCCCAGAAGCTGGCACATCAATCACCTGATAAAGCTGCGCCGACCAAGCATTGGGAAGTGTAGTAGGAATATTGGCAACAAAGCACTGTTCTCCAGCATCAACGGAATATGTACTCCCGTTTTCTGTCCAAGTAGACCAGCTTGTAAGATCGTTCACGAAATTGCCATTTGTTACAATATCATCAGGAAGCGGAATGAGTGTTATATCATCAAAAGATACCGTATGCTCCACGTTCTGACTTCCTTCTACATTGCCCAGGAAAAAGAGCAGTTTTGCACCGCCGCAGGAAACAGACGGTGCAAAATCATAAGTGTACGTCTGCCATTCTGGTGTCGCGGTAAAAGTGCTATTAAACAGAGCCGCATTGTTGACTCCCTCTACGCCAATTGTAATCGGTCTACTCACAGAACTCTTTGCACGGAAAGAAATGCGGTAGGTCGTAGAGCTGTAAACATCAACATTTTGATAGAATTGGGTAGACCATGTGTTTGGAAGCGTCGTGTAAATATCTGCCTTCAAAGTAGAATCAGCAACAGAAAAGACAGCGCCATTTTCACTCCATGTCGTCCAGCCTGCATAGTCCGTCGTAAAGTCGGAGTTTTGAAGCAGATTCACATTGGGCGTTTGCGTAGAAGAGCTTCCAGAATCAGGCGTCAAATCGCCACCATACTCGTACACCCGAACATAGTCAATGTAGAATTTGGTTGATGTCCAATCTGCCGGATTCGGATCTCCCGGGAAGAACCCGCCAACGGCTAAGTTCAGCATTAAATAGAATTCCTGATCAAATGGTGCAGGATAACTATACGTTCCACTCGAATCAGCACTGTACCAGTCCTGTTGAATCTGGTAAAGATTTCCATCTACATACCAGCGGAATTCACCCGGAAGCCACTCCAGAACGAAATCATGGAAATCGTCCTCAAACGATCCGTTTATGTCATAGTATCCGGTATTGTAAACCCAGGGATTTCCATAATGCAAAGTTCCAAGGACAGTATCCCGATCGCTGCCCATATACTCCATGATGTCAATTTCTCCACAAATTGGCCACTCGCCGCCATAGACATTGATATTCTTCGGCAGCATCCAGATTGCCGGCCACAGGCCCGTGCCACCGGGCAGCTTTGCGCGGAATTCATACCGTCCATATGTCCAACTTGAGGTAGAGGACAGCTTTGCAGATGTGTAATTTTCCTCTCCGTTGGATTCCTGGATCGCGTTCAGGACAAGGCAGCCATTTTCGATATACGCATTTTCCGTTGAATCTGTGTAGTACTGCTGCTCGTTGTTTCCAAATCCACCGCCACCAATTGTAAAACTCCATTTGTTTGTGTCGACGGAATCCCCAGGAAACTCATCTGACCAAACCAAGTTCCATTTGGAACTGTCCAAGTTGCTGTATTTTGTGTTTGATGTACTTGTTGCAAACACTTCAAGTCGTGCACAGCTTGCAACAAGTACAATGCAGCAGATGACTGCAACAAGGGCCCTTGTAAATCTGGTATGCATTTTGTAAATCCTCCTTCAATTTTTTGTGCGTTTTGCACATTCATATTGTATCAAAGAGGTCCTTAACTTGTATATACCATAATTTTGGATTTGATGGCATCTTTTTGGATTTGCTAACGGGACACCCCAGAAATTATTATCCAAGGTTTTCAAGGCACTCGCTTGAACAGTAAAACAAAGAAAGTGAACTTCAGCCTACCTTCCCATTCTCGTCACCAGTCCAACTCAGAACTTTTGCCCTTGAGAATGCACCCTCACCATGCACGCATAAGCCAAGACCCGGTTCACGTAAGAACCATGTCTTGTATTTTTCGAGGCAGCCTCCCAACGAGACTGCCCCTTAGTCCGTTTTGTTCTAGCTAGAATATTTTTAGAAAGGAATGTGCATAACTATCTCGACCAACATGCAAGCCTATGATTTCGGGTTTGGCTATTTTGCATATGGGTAGTTATTAAGTGCTAGCACATTTTCAAACAGGAATATACTGCTATTTGTTCATAATTTTGAGTCTACATCAGCTCATTATGTCAATTATATCACACCGCCGGTATTTTTTATCAGTTCTTTAACACTATCATTAGCTCTGATATTTGAGAAATCGCAGCCAGCCAATGCCAGTCCAGGCTCATATTCAACCGGAACCGATAGCTCTCCTATATCCCGGTCTATCAGCGTGACATGGAATGTTTCAAAGCATCCAATCATCTTATTGTTTTGCCACGGTGCAACATAGTTCCAACTATAATACCCCTTGTCGTTCCCAATATGACGATCAAACACTCCCCATAGTATTTCGTAAGTCGCACTACTCAAATTAGATACCCATGCAAGGTCAGCACTATCACGAGCCAGAATTGCCTCTCCCATTTTTTCATCCAGATACATATAGGTTATGAGATTCTCCATTCCTTTTTGTGAAGCCAATGCCTTCTTGTGTCGTACACATATCATCTCAAGTTTGCCAAAGTGAAAACATAATGGTGTAACGGAGTCACCGTCCACCTGATAACATTCAGGGTTCAATATCCGTGCAAATTCAGGCCTGTCTTCCAAAAAGAAACCGCGCGTGAGTCTGTACCTCTGAATCCCATTTTCGTCATGGGGTCCCTCTTTACCGATATCGCCATTTCCGTGCACATAATATGTATACAGCTCTTCCGGTAAATATGGAACAATGTAGTACCATTCCTTGCCGAACTCGAAACCTGCATATTTCGCTACCTTGGAATAGAACTCACACCGGGTTGGCAGTCCTTCCTCTGATCCTTCAGTAACTGTTACTTCAATCCATTTTCCCGAGTAGTTACCGTACAAAAAGCGTTCCTGCCCAGCTGACCGAGCTACAATCATTTCTTCACCTGTAATCAGGTTGAATTCTACGCACTTATACTGCGTTGTAATAAGGACGTAATCCCCATTGTGGCTAAAAGACAAGTCAACTACTGTTTCTGAAGGCATGATTGTAGAAAAAATAGTTTTCTCTTCATAGGTCTCCAGATTCATTACGATAACTTTTTCATGTCCAAGGTCAGCAAACGCAAGTGCTATCCGGTTGTTCGTTTCATCAGAAGCAGTAACGTTGACAGTATAGTCGTGCTCCTGATAGCAATACTGATATTCCAGTTTAAGCGGCTCACTTGAAAACTGTGAAATACCATTATAGGCGTGTACGAGGAAAGCATTGGATCTGTCAGAGCTTACATACAAATAGGCCGTGTCATAATAGGCTTCATTGTACTTAGCACGTATTGTGTCATTTTCTGAATCCCACTCATAAGTTTTTGCATTGTTATCGAACGCAAGAAACTGTGTGCTAGACGGCGCTACATTTGTTGAAAAATGAAGCTGCGTATCCACGCCCTTTTCTTTCAGCTTTTTTTCTATGCCTTTAATAGTAAAACACTTCAGAACACCGTTATTCCCGTTGATCTCTGATTCAATGTTTACTAAGTAGCAACAATCTGAATACATAATCATACACATCGCTGGCATCTCCGCATAATGATGAAATGCTGCAGGCGGATCTTGGTTCTCTCTTGTAATTGGCACAAAAACCGCTTTTTCCATTAAAGTGTTGCAATTCAAGTATTTAATTTGATTATTGTCACCATCATGTATCAAAAAAGCGCCTTTTCCGGTCAGATATGTAGCAGTCGGATGCATATGAGCTGCACCGAGAAAACAATAAAGTACTGCAAGTTCACCTGTTTCCATATTCCATTTCCAAATTGAACATGGAACCCCAAGATTAGCTGCTATGTCATCGCAGTCCTCGTCTGCACCTCCGTCATACTCCTCATCGTCAAAATCCAAGTCCGCACATGGGTCAAATTCATAGGAGAAGATAAAAGCAAGTGCCCCCGCTGTCGAAAAATACACTTCATTATTCCTATAGATACCGTGAAAAACCTTCTTATAGAGCAAATTTCCGGACAGCTCATAACAAAATGCTTGGTTTGCATCACAAATTAGGGCAATAGATTTACTATCATCGGAAAAAGCAAAAAAAGACAGAACGCTGTGTATCCCTTCAGGAATAATGCAAATGGGAGGTTTCTGTGGATAATCCAAATCAAATATATTTAGTTTAATCGACATTCCACTACTTAATGATTCCTGCACTTTCACCCCCAACCATCTTTTGTTTCGAGAAATTTTCATATATCCTCTGGTTGAGTTATCCCTGTTACCAACCGGATCCCCTGAATAGATTTCATATTCAAATTTACCGGAAACAATATCCCAGCATTTAATCAGTCCGGAATCATCTAGAGTAAGGCACTTTTTTCATAATAGATATACTCGATGATATTGTCCTGATGATTCTGAGGATGGAAGCAATCTTCGTGCAGTACTGCCCCACTAAAATTCGTGCCTACTTTACCAAAGCAGCTCTTTCTGCTGCAAATCACATTAAAGAAATTGCTATGAGACAGATCCAGGCCATGCAAATCTACATATGTTAGTTCCTTTCTTCCATAGAGTATGGACGACAGCAAATTCTCCTGCAAATAATGAATGTCTGTCTTCTCGCAAAGCTTGCGGCACGCATCTAAAGCCTCTGCCAAAACAGCCTGCTCATCATTATCCGGTTTGGGTGTATACCAATTGCCAATCTGTTTCTCTAAGTAGGGCTTGTTTCGATGCTCCATGAGGATTTCACTAATCAGTGCGACCTTTTCCAAAGACCAGAAGCTGGTATTCAGTGTTTTACCGTAAGATGCATCCGATTCTTCAGATTTTATTATAAATTTGCTTGGATTCACTTGCGGAAGCATTCTGAGTAACTGCACAGTCCATATTGCAGAGAAATAATCCCTGAAACTGTGATGACAGAAAGCGTATCTTACTCGTTCAACGTAACTGCCTTCATTGATCTGATACTGATAGATAATTCCAAGGTAATCAAATACACACTTAATAACATCAGTGGTCTTGACAATATCTCCTTCAACTAAAGAATCCAGTGTGGATTGCAAGCAATTCTTGGAATAATGAAAATCCACAAAAGGGTTGCTCCCAGCATCTAAGAAAAGTTCTCGAACCGCTTCTACTGATTTCAATATCATGTGCCCGAAGTTGCCAGCGTTGACAGAGAAAATATCCTCACTTTCAAAGCAAGCTCCAATATATGGAAGAATAAAATCCAATACCAGCTGCGTCTGCAATTCATTTAAAGGGTTTGTTCGAGTTTCTACAGCTCTTTTTCGGATATTATAAAAAGAAGAGTTACGGTGAAAGAAGAAATAAAGGATTTCTCCCTGCGTTTCAGGAAGAAGTGTATTCTCTCCACTAGATGCGAACATACACAAATACAGAGGGGTTCTTAAGCACTCCACCAAATGTTTATTATTCATCACCTCTGCAATGAAATATTCTTGTTTCCCACACCCGCGAAGATGCTCAATAATAACCGAATCATCAAGTCCGGTTACACGAATATTGGTAAAGCCCGCTGCATAGTATGCTGCCTGAGTCTCACGACTAGTTGTGATAATCCTGACATTGTCATATTTTTTTATTGTGGATATCTCATTGCTAAGCAAACTGCGGATACTATATCCCTCATCAATTTTCACCTCATTGAATCCATCCAGCAACAATACATATTGTGGCTTTCCACCGTCAGGCCTCTTCTGAAGTTCTTTTTCCACGTATTCCAAAATCCTATCATCAACCGTATCGAGAGAAGCATGATTTTCAAGAAGTGCACCAATGTATCTCGTAATAAATTTTGTTTTCCGTGAAGGATCGTTGTGCCAATGCACGATATCTGTAGGACACCGGTTAAGTTCAATAAAAATGTAAACAGGCAAATCGGAGAATTTCTCGGGACTTTGTGCAAATGATTGCTCAATTAAGTAGTGCAAGAAAGTAGTCTTTCCCGTTCCCCCATTGCCTATTATCGCTACATGGTCATTTATGGCTTTGCATAGCTCTGCTAATGGCGCAGACTGGCCGCCTTCTGTTTTTCCTTCTATCGGCACAGTCAGCTTAGGTATATATCCATTCGGTAGTAGGCGGTCAATAATATCATAGGCAAAGCGCTGCCCTTCTTGTTTTGAAATCTCATAGACGGACTTTGATGCTTCCCATAGCAGTTCTCTGGGATTACTCCTTAATATCTCCTCGATCTTCGGATTTATTGGTTTTTCCAATTTGGATATCCGATCTTCAAGTGTTCCCATTCTCCCCCAAAACAAATTGCACACCTCATTGAATCTCTGATCCAGAGATTCAATCTGCTGCATTTCATACCAGTCAGCAAGCCCTTGGTGTTTGAGAAGTTCTTCTTTAAATAACACCATGAATAAATCATCAATACTACGGATATCTAACTCCGTCAGATACATTTCACGGTTCGCCTCTCCAGTGTTAGTCCATTCAAGGAATAGGTCCTCGATGTCATCCGCTGGAACTCCCTTAACGCAACTCCCCCGCCAGGACTCATATCGAGGAATCACGTAATTTTCCATCAGTTTCCTGTGGGTATCGGATAGTCTACCGCCTTGTATACGAGCAAGCACATTCGCTATGCACTCTTTCAACTGACCATCGATACTGTCATCTTTTTCCCCTTTTAATAGGCCAACCGATTTAACCACAGACAGCACAACATCGACACCAGCACTAGCAAGACTTGCCTGCGAACCAGTCTGTGGATAGGCAACTGACATAACAGCTAATCCTAATTTTACCAGCACAGAACACAAGTCTGCCTTGTTTTCTTTTTCCATTGTGAACCCCCTAACCCATAATGATACAATATTGTTATAATCCTTCATAAGGTACCTTGTCTTTATTATAATTATACAGATTGCCAGACTATAAAGCAAGATTCGTGTTAGAAAATAGATTGTTTTTTAATTAAAGCACCCGAGCAAAAGCGAGTTATCGTCAAAAATGAAGAATGGCTGCAAGTGGAATGGTTGCACATTCGCAGATCGCTGGAGCATTCGAGTATGTAGCGAGTTTTCTAGCTGACCTCTTGTACCGCCGCACGTATCGTCTGGCACGCAGCAATTCAATCACATAAAGTGCAAAGGCTCGTAGCTACTCAGGCTCTCAAAATATCCGGATGCTACGAGTCTTTTAATTCGCGATGGTCATAGTGAGAGTATTGTCAAAATTGCAATTGCACCCAGTTCAGCACAATAGTGAAAAGCTTTTCTCTGTTCATGCAATTCTCCTTGCTTTATTGAACCGATACTCCGTCCAAAGCTCCAGCCCAAGGGGCAGCAGGCAGAGCGCCAGATAACCAATGGCCGCTGTCATGCCAATTCCGTTTAATGGCCGCCAGATAATTCTGGGGTTGTACCACATCTTGCTGGCTCCCAGAATCACGCCCATGACCGTCAGGGTGATGCAGGTGAACAGGGTAATCACAAACGCCCTGTCCCGGTTATCGAAGCGGTAGATGGAGAAAGCCGTCCTTCCCCGGAGCAGACTGCCACGGGAGCGCATGGAATCGGATTCCAGCGCTAAAGCCGAGATCATCCAGGTTATCAGCATGGAAAATATCCGCAGGCAGTTGATGAACCGCTGGAAGACATTTCCTTGATTGCTGCCCCGGCCAATGCCCTTTTGGGCGAGGTTGATTTTCCTCGCCTCCCGGCCAACTCTGGGAATGAACCGCAGCAGGATCGTGAGGAAAAGCGACAGCCTCGGGCTGACCCTGCCAAAGAGGTATACAACTTTGTCCGAAGTCACCACGCGGAATATGGCTTCCAGCCACATGCACAATGTTGCAAACCGCAAGCCGATCACCAGCCCGTAGACGAAGCTTTCCACCGTCAGATTGTTGCCGATGAAGTTCTGTCTCAGCACTGTGACACCGAAATGGTGATAGGAGCTGTAGTACAGCGCAAATGCCAGAATCAGCGGCAACAGACATAAGCTGAAGATCACCGCCCGCTTGCCGCAGCGCTTGATGCTGTAGACAAAAGCGCAGACATAGGCGATAGCCAGAAATACCGGATGCTTGAAGCTCACAGCTCCGTAGATGGCAGCGGCGAAGAAGATGAAATTTACCGCCGGATGGCAGGCTTCAAACCCCATCGTCGTCCTCCGTCATGCCGTATTGCAGCTTTACCCGCTCCAGCTTCTCCAGCAGCGCGGGGCCGAACAACACCATGGTCAGAGCCGTGCAGACGCCTTGGCTGATATTCACCGGGAAGCCGGAGATATAAAGCGGCCATGCCGTTTGAGCGTTGATAATGGGCAGGGTCAGAAATACCGTGCAGGTGTCCAGCAGTGGGCCGACAAACAGGACACAGGCCAGAAAGCCGAACGCGGCCATGACCCAGCGCTTTTGCGGCAGCCTGCCCTTGGCGAACAGGAAGCCCGCCAGCATTCCCCCCGCGCCGTAGGCGAACATCTGCCATGGGGTATAGGCTCCCTGCCCATAAAAGAAGTTGCTGGCAAAGGCGGATACCGCGCCCACCAGAAAGCCCGCCTCCGGGCCAAAGGCGATACCCGAAAGCATAATGATGGCAAAGATCGCCTTGAAATTGGGAATCGGTATAGCCACCCGCGCGGCCACAGCCAGAGCCGAGAGTACGGCAATGACCACTAGTTCCCGCGCCTGTGGTCTGCGGCTTTCAAAGGCCAGCAGGAACGGGATGATGATTTCGATAATGACCAAAGTGCTGGTCAGGTAGTAAGCTCTGCCAGTCAACCGCAGGCCAAAGTACAGCGTGGCCGGGATAACCAGCAGAAATATCAGGAGCGTGGCAATGTGAGATTTCTTCATTTTGCTGCCTCCTTGTTTTCTTTATAGAGATAAATGACATCCTCCGCAGTTATGGCACCGTCAAAGATATGACGGCTCATGCGGTGGGCGGTGGTGCAGAAGCTGTTGGAGCCGAAGAAGCGGCGTAATATATGTGTCACTGTATGACCTTCTTTCATCCCATCCAGAATTCACCCACATCCGCCCCCAGACCGTTGCAGGTGTAGCACCAGACGATATCCTGACCGTCCTGCAGCTTGTAGGCGGAGCAGCCGTAGTTGGGGAACCATTCATCCACCTTGTACATCCAGCCGGATTCCGGTCCCACGTCAAATTCATACAGGTGGTTGATGCCCTCGATATAGTAGCTGTTGTACATGGGCGTCCAGCTGTATTCGATCTGGATGTCCGCGGCCTTACAGACCTTGTTCAGCACCTCGAACACTGTATCCCCCTCCGCGAAGCTGACCCTTGTCTTGGGGAGGATCGTTCCGTTTCTGGGGACGAAGGGTGCCTTTTCCTCGTTCAGATTATTGGTGTTGTCCAGAATGGTGTCGCAGACGATGGTGATTGTGCAGACATGATCCTCCTGACCGGGGGTAATGACGGCGTTGTCCTTCAGCTCCCGGATCTGATACTGGCTGCCCAGACCATCGCCGGTACTGGTTTTCAGCATAAACGCAGTCACCACACCGGCAATGGCGATGGCGGCGATAATCAGAACCATAATCAGGTTCGCGGTTTTCTTCTTTTTCATGTTCCACCTCATTGGCACAAAAACCGGCCATCCGTCGCTGGGCAAACTCAGAGGGGGAATCCTGAGCAGCGTGGGATGATCCGGCTTTCGTTAGGTTAGTTGGTTTCTGCCACACAGGCAGAGCTGCCGCCAGCGGTAGGGGGTAAGCTAATCAGCAGCACTTCTTTCTTTGCTGGGGGCAGGATAACCCACCCCCAGCGGGGTCAAATCAGTCTTTCTTCTTGAACTTGGGAATGATGACGATTGCGATAACCATACCCAGACCGCAGCCGCCGACAACGCAGATCACAAGGATCCACCATGGGAAGTTGGTCTTGGCAGGCTCCACTTCCGCAGGCTCGGTGGTGGCAGGAACGGTAGGTTCTACCTCTACAGGATCGCCGCCCTTGTTGATGGTATCGGTCATGTCATAGAGGTTGGTCTTTCCGGTGAGGAAGCGGTAGTATGCCGTCAGGGCGTAGTACGCCTGTTCGGTGGCCATGCCGTCCAGTTCACCGTCCATGACGTGCTTGAAGCCGCCGCCATTTACATAGTAGCGCAGCAGCGCGTCAATGACAGAGTTACCGTTCTTGACGAACCGGGGGTCGGTATCCGCATTGATGCCCAGAGCGGACAGTGCGGTAACGACCTGAGAAATGGATTCGCTGGTGGCAATCTTCGTCGTGCCGTCGTAGGAGGTGGAGTAGCCGCCGTCCTCGTCCTGCATCTCGGAGAGCCGCGCGACAGCCTTGTCGATGGCCTCCTGTACCTTCAGATCCTTCGTGTAATAGGGAGCCAGAGCGGTCAGCGCCATGCCGGTCATGTCGGAATCGGCCTTATCGCCGGAGACAGTCCAGCCGCCGTCGGAGGTCTGCACACGCAGAATTTCATCAATGAGCGCCTGACGGGTGACGGTGCCGCCGGTGGGTACGGGGTAGTTGCCGGAATCCAGCGCCAGCAGCGCCCAGATGGGGCCGTTGTTGCCCTGGTACTTCACGAAGTCCAGATCGCTCAAGCCTTGCAGCAGGTCATAGCCGCCCACGTTGGTCACGTCGCGGCCAATGGCCGTCAGCGCCAGAATGATCCGGGAGTTATCCGTGGATTTCGCCTTGTGGAGCCGTCCGGTTTCGGTGTCGATGTTCTCGGCCACGTACTCCAGAACCTTCTTGTAGTAGTCCTCCACGCCGGGGACGTTCCGGTCGGAACGGGCCAAACCGATGACCATCCACTCGCCGCCGATGGAGCCGACGCTGGGCGTACCCAGAGCCTCCATGTAGTCGCCGGTGGTGATGTAGGGATCGCTGACCTTGCCCATGGCCTTCAGCATGGCAAGCTTGGTCTCGGCGGTGGTCAGAACATCGTAGTTGTCAACCAGCTTCTTCTGCAGGTCGGTCAGGGCATCGTAAGCCTTGCGGGCGGCCTCGATATCCTTTTCGGAATCCGGGGTCACGTCCTTCAGCTTGTCAATGAGGTCGATGACCTCCTGCGCCTTTTCCTTGTCCTCTTCCGAAGCCGTGAGCTTCGCATAGGCGGTCTCGGCGTCGGTGAGCTTCTTGACGTTCGTGACCAGATTCTTCTGATCCTTGGTCAGAGCGTCATAAGCCTTGCGGGCAGCTTCAATACTGGTCTTGCTCTTTTCCGTGACGGGGTCTTCGATCTTGTCAATAAGCTTGATAACCTCGTCGGCCTTGAGCTGGTTCCACTTCCGGGTGGCTTCCTGGAGGGTGGAGAGCTTCGTGACCAGTTCCTTCTGCTCAGCAGTCAGCTTGTTGTAGCCGTCCCATGCGGCGTTGATGGCCGCGCCGCTGTTGATCGTGACCGTGCCGATCTTGGAAATGAGGTCGTCTACCGCTTTGGCTTTGGCCTTGTCGTCCGCCTCTTTCAGCTTTTTGTACTGATCCTCGGCGTCAGTGAGCTTCTTGTAGTTTGTGACCTTTTCCTTTTCTTCCGTACTCAGAGCGTCATAGGCTTTCCGTGCCGCGTCGATTTTCGCCTTGCAGGCGTCGGTGAAGGACACGGTGCCGATCTTATCGATCAGGTCGATGACATCCTTGGCTGTGCCGGGTTTCTCAATAGGAGTCATTCCACCCTCTTCTTTGGTGTAGTCATCGGTATAGTGCAGGATGATTTCATCACCTTGCTTCAAATACCGAGCCGATACGCCAACATCCGGATGGGTTCCGTTAACGGTGTACATCCAGCCGGAGAGCTTGCCATTGTCAAATTCTCCAAGGCCGTTGATGGACGCAATGTAAATGGTATTATATTGATTATTATCGCTTGCGTCAACACTCATGCTGTGCTTCGAGAATACACGCTTCAAGACATCCCATACCGTTTCCGTTGTGTCCGCTTCCATATTGGGTTCGCTGGCCCATAGACTTAATCCGCCCATAGCGAGTCCATGAACTCCACCGGATGCACCGTGCTTGCTGTCTCCATAGATAGACACGGAAACTGTAATCTTTGTTGACTTGGGTATTACGACAATAGAAATTTCGCAAGCTGCCGTTTTATACGTCAGAAAAACTGTTTGCTTACCCGATTCATTCTTGTCGTATCCGCTGATTTCTACATCGCTTAGATCAACTTGACTTGTCTTTCCGTCTGTCCAATACGCCGTCAATTTAATTCCGTTCAAATCCAAATCTTCGCCAACTGCGTATTGGGTCTTGTATTGACCGGAGGCAACGAGTTTATAGCATACAGCTTCAGCGTCACCGCCGATTGCTCTTGCTAACTTGTCCGCATCCTTTCCGAGAGGATCATCAGTACGATTGTGATTCTTCTGCCAGATACAGCCGTTTACGGCTGGGGCGCCACTGACATCCGTCTCAGTGTTAAACACAATCGTTCCACTTGGATGCGTGGGATTCTTATAATTTGTATCCACGTAATGTACAAATCCGATTCCCGATTTTACGTCTCCACCGGCAGAATATGTATTGCTCTGGATGTTATCGAACTTATTCAAGCTCTCATAATATCCAATAATTCCTCCTACATACTCGTCGCCAGTTGCCGTTCCCGAGAATGTGTTGCCGATGATAGAGTAGCTATTCCATGCCTGAGCTACCTTTGTATCACCACCAATGATACCGCCCACGTATTTTTTCCCGGATACTGTGCCGTCCACTTTACATCCTGCTATTGTCAAACGGTACGCATTCGGCGCGGCAGCACCCCAATACGGGCCTCCCGCAACACCGCCTACATAGGAATCTCCTTCAACACTACCATGGAAATCAGAATTCGTAACTTCGCAGGTACCCATTGCATTATCTTTCGCACCTACGAGACCGCCTACATAATTGGCCCCTCGCACGGTTGCGTAACTAACACAGTTCTCGATGGTACCTTGCAGTTTTCCGGCAAACGAACCAATTTGATTTTCTGTTCCCGTGTATCCGATTACGGCTCCACGCTCAACTACACAGTTGCGGATTGTAGTCATAAACCCTGCACTACAGCCAGCAAACCCATTTTCGCTGGACAAAACCGAACCGACGAGACCCGATTTTAACGTCTGTGTTCCACTTTTAAGTGTTACATGGTCAATAACAATACAGCTGCCGGACAAGCCCACACCTTGGCAATTATTAACCAGTCCATAACCGGCAATTTTTTCACCATAGATGTTTAAGTCTTTAATGGATGCTTCCCTTACATATCCCAGCAGGGGAAGACCATCGACAGGTACTGTCAAAGTCTTGCCATTTCCGTCTATGTTCCCAGAAAATGCGTTCAGATTATTGCCTGCATCAATTTTGTCGCTTCCATCTTTCGTGCATCCAATGGGTGTCCACCCCTCTGGAAGCGTAACATTGTCTGCAAACTGGAAATAAATACCTGCAAAAGAATTACCATTTGCAACACTTGAGCGAATCGCTTCGAGGTCATCAGCCGTTACGATGATATATGGGTTTTTCTCCGATCCCTCTCCCTTCAACGGCCATTCCAGCGCTTTGACTGTATATTCAGCGCAGGCCGACGTTACCTTTTCTCCAACAATTCCTTGGTAAGTAAGATAAATTTCACAGTAATACCATCTCGTACCAACTTTTGTTGAGTCAGGGATATAAGCGCTTCTTATTCCGGTCTCTTCGGATGTCCATGTACCAGACCCCTCAATGGGCTTTCCGTTCGTTCCTTCACTGTCTTCGCATTCATACCATAAGAATTTAGGCACGCCTTCATTCGCTTTTTTAATAACCACAGATATGGGGCTTTCCGTGCCAACAAAGACATCTCCTCCAACTGGCTGTTGAACGATCTCCGGCTTTGGCAATTCCACCGCATTGATTTTTGATACCCTAATCCTAGGTAAGCTAATCGTTTGTCCTTTACAGGTGACTTTTCCATCTATGATATACGTAAACACATTGGTAGAACTGGTGTCAACACTTACCTCATTTGTAGTAGCGCCATCTATCACAGTTCGATTGGCACCCATACCCCGTGTCCATTCATACACTGCTGTATCATCTGTGTTCTTAACAGCAGCTTTAAATGTAAACTTATCATATTGGGTTAGCTGCGGAATCACCCACGCCTTGAGCTTTTCATTGTACGTCACCTGAATTTCTTCATCGTTTACGAAAAATTGATATGCCTCGAACTCTACCTTTTCCTCCGGAGGATCCTCCACCACCACATGCAGTTTATAGGTCCGGTCCGCTATATTATAGGTTGGTTCTTCATTCGTAATCCGAATAGTAAAGTCGGTTTCTGCTTCAGAGCCAGGCGTATACTCAACAGTGGTAGCCGTTTCGCCGGCTGCATCAGCTTTTGAGAAATAGGAAATACTATTGGTGAAATTTGTTTTTCGAATACCTCCAGATGCCCAAATTGCGTATTTAATTCCTCTTGTCAGTACGACCTCGTATGTCCCGTCCGAAATTTTTTTGATGACTCGTTCAGGTTCAACAATATCACTTTTATTCGTAACAGAAATCCGTTTCAGATCATTATAAAGAGACAAACAAGCCCTATACGTGTAGTCGCTTCCTTCAACCTTAAAAACGAAATCGGAATACTCTAGATTATGAAAAAAGCCTGTTACTTCATCATATCGTGTATAATCCGGCTTTCCTGTGCGGCTATAGTAACCATCCAGTAAAACCTGTCCATTTTCGGATGTAACCGTCTTTTCGCCAAGGCTCTCCCCCGAAGCAGAATCATACGCATTATATGTAACCGTGTATATTTTACCTACTTCTTCTGGAGCTTTTACAGTGATCGTGGGTAAATTTCGATAATCTTGAATACCACCAATCACATAAGTTGGAGCCAGCAGCACAAACGTTCCATCATCCTGCTTTGTTATAGGGAGATCCGTATACTGAAACCGTTCGTCAGACATTTCGGAATAGCTGAGGGTAAAAACAAATGTACTCAGATCGATTTCCGGATCCGGATTGGCTACTGTTACCTCGCAGTTGGCCGTAAATCCGCCGTCAACCGTTGTAGCAGTGATTTTGGCTGTACCTTCGCCAACCGCTGTCACTTTCCCGAATGGATCAACACTGGCTACTTCTTCATTATCTGAACTCCAAGTGACCTCTTTATTGTCCGCGTCTTCCGGAAGCACTGTTGCAATAAGTGTTTCTATGCTTCCGCCCAAAGTCATTTTCAGTTCCTGTTTATCTAAAGAAATACCAGTTACAGCGACAATATGCCGACCCATCAGTGCAATAAGCGGCTCATTGTTTTCTCCAACCGATACCAATTCCCACTGTTGCTTTGTCCCTGAATAATTTACTTTGCTAAGAGCCTCACATCTGTCAAGTGCGTAATCCCCAACTTGTTTAAGAGTTAGCGGAAGCGATATCTCCTCCAAAGCGATATCTCCGCTAAAGCATCCCTTCGGAAGATATGTAATGCCTTCATCAACAGATACATTTTTCAGGTTTTCACATCCGGAAAAGATGTAAATTCCTATTGTCTCTACCGTACCGGGGATTTTCACTGATTCAACAGCTGTTTTGGAAAAGGCAGACTGCCCGATCGATACCAGTCCATCGCCCACGGTGATTACTTTAAGTTCAGCCGACTTGTTAAACGCATATTGCCCAATGGTTTTTACTCCATCAAGGTTAACGCTTTCAAGTTTGCTTTCCTCAAACGAATATTCACCCACCTCGTCAACATGAGATAGGTCAATACTCTTAAGATTCGTGCAGATATTAAATGCTCTTTTCCCAATTTTCGTCACGCGATGCTCGGCGCTTCCCAGCATCACGTTTTCCAGCCCCGTACATTTCAGGAAAGCGCTTTCCCCAATGCTGTCCGCGTTGGGCAAATTTATAGAGGTAAAACCGGAACATTCCAAAAAAGCATTATCGCCAATGGTCTTTACATTTGCTAAGTCTATTTCACTCAGTCCAACATTCGTAGCAAACGAATACGTTCCAATCTTTGTAACGGTACTGGCTAAGATTACATCGGTAAGGTTTGGATACTCCCGAAAAGCATTGTTGCCAACAGACTCGACACTGTCAGAAATTACAATCTTTTTAATTTGACTTTTTAATGCATACCAAGGAGCCCCGCTTGCGGAAGTATAGTCTGACATCTGTCCGGAACCCGATACTGTCAAAACACCGGTTTCAACATCAAAATGCCATGTGGCATTGGTTCCGCATTTCCCGTTGTAAGGATCCGCCGTATACTCGATCTCCTGCCCCGTCTCGTCTAAAACGTAAACTTTCTTTTTTCCTGTATAATTAAGTGCCTCCCACTCAGACGCAGTTCCACCAAAATGAATATTTTTACTTGCAATGTTCGTATCGCCAATTTTGTTTAAGGTATTCGGCAAATAAATTTCTGTGAGTTTTGCCGTGGCCATAAAGGCATTTGCCGCAATCTCCGTCAACGTACTGTCTTCTGAGATTTCAAAGCTCTCCAGTTTAGAGAACATCGCAAATGCGTATTTGCCAATAACCGTGATGCCGCTTCCGATTTGAACCGTCGTAATTTTTGCTTTAACGCTTGCCCATGGCTGTTTTACTGCACTTGCGGAGTCACTGATAGCGCCTTCACCCGCAATAATGAGCGTCGAGGTATTTTCAACCCGCCACTTTGCGTCATCCCCGCAGCTATTCCAAACCGTTACCTCGCATACATCCTCATAAACTTCATCTGCGGTCTTCACAGAAATACTGGCAACGCCCATCCCCACTGCAGTCACAACACCGTCTTCTACAGTTGCGACCGAAGGATCGGACGATTCCCATATTACAGTAGTATCCGAAGCATTGGAGGGCGATACTTCTACCGTCAACGTTTCCGCTTGGCCACCCACCAGCATATCAAGTTTTTTCGTATTTAACGCAATTCCGGTAACCGCAACAAGTTCGTCACCGTTACTTTCAACCGCCGGCACTTCGTCATCTGCCTCAACGGTGACAACACAGGTTGCCTTATATTGTCCGTCCGCCGCAGTAACCGTAATCTCGCAAGTGCCAAGAGTATTGAAAGTAACAATCCCTTGATCAATTGAAGCAATCTCAGGATCGGAACTTTCCCATTGCAAACTAGAATCTGAAGCATTCTCCGGTTCAACCACTGCATTCAATGTAAGAGCAGCGTCCCCCAGCTTCACTTTTAATTCGCTTCTATCTAAATAAACTCCCGTTACGGGAATATTGACTTCTTCATCAAATATTTCATCGTTGCTGACATATCCATCGGTTCTTTTTAATGCCCTTATATCATCGCTGCTGTCGTCAAGAACCAATTCCGCATCTTGCGAACGTGAATTGGCTTCCTGAATAACTTCCGCTTTGCCTACTTCCTCCGCCTGTATCGCGATTGAAAAATTAGGCAGCATCAGTGCAATTGCAAGGAGAATGGAAAGGGCGCGTTTCAATCCACTTTTCATGTAGGATACCCCCCTGACAGTAAAAACTGGGAGGGGCTGCCGCCCCTCCCAGTCAGATTAGGAATTACTCGTAGATAACGTAATCGCTCAGGTCAAACACGATCGTCATGCCATCCTCAATGTTGTAGGATGTGCCATACAGCGCCGGGGTAGTAAACACGCCGTTCTGCCCAATCGCAATCCGCCAGCCGTTACCATAGTACTTTGTGTATTCAACGCCGTTGATTGTTTCGGTAGTCGCCCCGCCAGTGGGAATTCCGCCAGGGGTAACACTGTGAACATAACCACCATTAGGAACATTTACGCTGTCCCAACCGCCCGTGGCCTCCAGACCGTTTGCCATCAATGCGCAAATAATCGCGTCAAGCACATTCGCATTTTCGCTATAATTTGCTTCTTTTCCATATACTGGCCGGGTAAACTCGAACATAGCCGCAATCGTTACACCATCAAGTTCGGCAGCTTCGCAGCCATTGAACAGGTGATCACTGAGAGTTTCTTGGTTTCTAAATTCCTGCTCCAGAAAAGTGCCATGGTCAGGGTCATATCCGCCCGGCGTGAACATTCCCGTCGTAACATAAACCGTTACGGTTGCGGTATCCGTATCGGCCGCAAAGGCAGGCACAGCAAAGCAGATAATCATTGCGAGTGCCAGGAACAGGGACAGTGCTTTTCTCATGTGCTTCATAATTTTTCCATCCTTTCAGATTTTTATTTATGCTCACGACATTTCTGCCGGTAGCATCAAAATGATGTAGGTCGCACCCATCCAGCGCTCCTATCATGTGGGGCAATCATTGGAGGTTACACATCCAAAAAGACACGCTCATATCATCGCACATTCAGTTTTGATTGTGTTGCCAGAATCGGATTAACCTGTATATGTCTCCGGGGGATTCCCCGGTTGACACCCATTTTTCCTCGCCAGAAACGCCAATTTCTGTTCCCGTCTCGGCTTCTGGATTCCCTTCGGCAGCGGCAGCTTTGCCTCGGTCAATGCGATCGACCAGCTGACAAACCGCTCCGCAATGTACCGCCCGCCCTCTACCTCGTAGGAATAAGGGGCGTGACCCAGCGCTTCCGCGCAGGTGCGAAGGTATTCCAGAATTTCATCGTCAGTCATATCCCCGTGGGCTTCTCCCCACCGGGCGTCCCGCTCTATGCGGGCCTGTTTCTCGGCCTGCACCGCCGCGTTTCTCTCCGCGCTCGCGGCCTGAACCGTTTCCATTTTTTCAGCCCGCAGTTTATCAAAAACGCGAACCTGTTCTTTCATCGTCTGACGATAGATGCGGCAGCCTCTCTCGCTGACCTTGTGCGTCGGATAGGGCAGCCCAGCGGCATTCAGCACCTTTGACCATGTGCCGAAGCGCTCGTAAATCATAGCGCCCCCGAAGATCTCTCTCGGGTAGGGCGTGTGTCCCAGCTCCTGAGCTGATTGCCGGACGTAGGCAATCAGCTGCTCGTCCGTGTCGCTCCGGTGCGCTGCCACAAATGCGGCGTTCTTTTGCCGCACGGCAGCGTCCGTCATGGCTTCCAGCTTCTGCTGTTTCCACTTCTGCGGGTCAAAATAATGGGGCTTGTCCTTTTTGCTCACACCGTATCCCTCCATCGTCAAGGCGCAGTGCCTCCGTTTGGGTGGGATCTTGCGGTGTACCTCGCGTCCAAAGATCGTCCTTGGTTTTGTAGGTCTCCTGGCTTCGTCAGCTTTGCGCCTTCTCGCTTTCGCAATGGCATGAATGCAAAGCCCATATCAACTTTCACAGTAGCGCGTCTGCGCCGGATTCACACCGGCTTCCCTTGTTCAGCCCGCGGCAAAGCGGGCCACAAAACCTATTCAGCTGTCCGGCAAAAGAAAAAGCCACACGGGCAGACTTCTGCCAGCGTGACCGATTGTTCTCACATCCTGCCTTCCTTCATCCCATTTCAGGGACGCGCTCCGGGTTCTCACACGGTCGGTATTCTGGCTCGCGCATCACAGCGGGCAACTCCGCCAGCGCCCGCACCCAGCCTTCTCAGGTTTCCCCAATGACCGGATCACTCCGTTAAGGGTGCGAACATTCTGCGCTTACAGCTACGGGTATAGCACCGGGATTTCACCGGATTCCCTGATCTCCACATCTGTGAACCACAGACGCGTGACACCGTGCAGCATTTACTTGTTAAATAGAAAATTTCTGTGCCATACTATGTACGACGGACAGAATGACAGAGAAAGGCTGATCGTTTCGCTAAGTAACTAACTTGCCGATATAATCCTGAATTTCCCTTACAGGAATGCGCCTTTTCCCGTATTCGCAAGACCAGATTTTTGACGGCAAATGTGCTTTTTACGCAATTCCGGCCAGCATACTGGCGGCCTCCATAGCGGCTCGTTTGGAGGCCATGGAGGGATGAACGTACATTTGCAGTGTGGTCTGTACATTGGCGTGACCCAGAATTTCAGACAGAGATTTGATATCCATGCCGCCCTCAATGCAGCGCGTGGCGAAGGAATGCCGGAGAACGTGATAATTCCTTAGTGGCAAGTTGTTCCTCTCCAGAAAGCGCCGGAAGCGATACTGCATTGTCCGCGGCTCCAGAGGCCGCTCTGTGCCGGTAAGCAGGCAGCAATCCTTCTTGTCCTTCATCTGGCGCAGTACGGAAAGCATTTTCGCCGTCAACGGGATAGCGCGAACGGAGTTTTCGCTTTTCGGCGTTTGCAGCACCAGCTCGGTGCGCTTCCCGTAGTTGATGCGGTAAACCGTCCGCTGGACACGAAGCACCCCCTTCCGCAAGGTCAATATCAGACCAACGCAGTGCGCAGACCTCGCCCAGACGCAGCCCTGTTTCCAGACACAGCAAATAGCCCAAGCTGCTTCTGTCCAGCTTTTTGAGTACAGCGGCGGTGATTCGCTGACTTTCCAGCTGGGAAAAAACCTCCACTTGCTTCTGCCTGATGGCAGGAGCATTTATTCCTCCATCCCCCGAATACCTGTATTTCCGTTTTGCCAGCTTCAGCGCCGATTTCATGACAATGCAAATATCCCGCACGGTTTTGGGCGCTAATCCGCCCCTGCCGTCCAACCGCCCGGATTTCAGCTTTTTGCGGACAAAGGCATCCAGAACCTCCTCGTTCAGCTCCCGAACCTTCCGCGCTCCCAGCTCCGGCTGAATGTGCAGCTCAATGAGCGCCCGGTAGCGCTCCCGGCTGGTGGCTTTGATCTGGCTGTTCTCGGCCTGCCAGAGCGCCAAAAGCTCATTTACCGTCAGCTTGCAGGAACCGATCTGCCGCTTGTGTGTTTCCTGTCGCTTAGCAACCAGTCTTTCCCGCACCTGCGCGTAGGAAGTTCCGTAAATGGAGCGGTAAACCGCTTTGCCATCCGGTTTTCGATCCGCAATATAACGCCCTTCCCATCGTCCGTCCTTCCGCTTGTAGATGTTTTCTCCTCGTCTGGGCATAGGTAAGACCTCCCGTGACCAAATTTTTGACGGTGAATGCAGCCTCCTCTAAACGTCCTTATTGCTATATTGCATAAAATTTTAAATGCTTATCGACTTAACACAGCACGCTACAAGATGTAGCGACAGCTCTGGTCAAGCGCAGGAATATCTGATTGCCCGTCATGCGGCGGTTGAAACGGAAACAGTACTCGTCCAGATATGCCTGGAGCTTGGTGCACCTTCCGTGATATGTTCCCTGAAGGAATGCTTTCAGATTACTGATTGCCTTGTGTACCCAATGCAGATCATCTGTTTCGTATTTCTTTGCGTTCAGTTCCACACCTTCCAGATTCAGGTAGCTTCTGTAACCGTCGCATTCTACCTTCGTTTTAGGCACAAAATACTGGTCGATGATTTCCTGCAAAGTCTTTCCCTGTACGTTATCTACTACCTTCATCCTGGCAAACAGTGGTGCACTGTTTGCGGTTTTGGATACGGCCACCACAATCTTGGCCTTATCCGTACCACGACCTCGTTTGCCGTTATGGGAAGGTCCGCCAACATAGCCGTCATCCAACTCTACAATGCCGGAAAGCAAGTATTTTTCGTCTCTTTGACCCATAGCGGTACGAATTCGATCCAATAGGTGCCACGCGGAGTCATAACAGATCCCCAGTGTGCGGCTTAGCTGAACAGCGGAAATCCCTCTTTTGTCCGTTGCGCACAGATAGATCGCCCAGAACCAGAGCGTCAGAGGCAAATGGGTACGGTGCATAACCGTCCCTGCGGTAACAGAAGTCTGGTGCCGGCAGGAACGGCACTGATAAATGTTGCGGCCATGAACGGGATAGTATTCCACACAGCCGCACTTAGGGCAGACAAACCCATTGGGAAAGCGCAGGCGGAATAGTTCTGCTCTGCAAGCGTCCTCGGTATTGTAGCGACGGCGAAACTCTTTGAAAGTAATCTCAGCTGTACGTGCCATGATGATGTTCCCCTTTTTGCTTTTGGGAACATTGTAGCATCCTATCTGTCCAATAAACCGGACTTTCTCATGATATTGTGGCTTGCTGCGTTAAGTCGATAAGCATTTAAATTTATTTCCCCAGGTTTTATGCTCGTTGATGGCTGACCCAATGTCGTAGTACAGGCATATCAGTTCCCTGTTGACATTCAGCGCTGCCCTATATTGCGCACTTTGGATTTCCTGCTTGATATTCTGTACCAAATTCAAGTACAGGAACAATATCTAAACCTTGTTCATCAAATATTCTGCTTAAATTTCTTCTTAATGAACTTCTAGCAATTGGAAGAATAATATTTTCGTTTTCAAGATCCTTAATTGTTTTAAATATTACATTATTTTTTGTAGATTTTATAAAACACGTTTTCAAAGCACATATTGGTGTAATAGATACGTTATTGTAAATAGTATCTATTGGCACAGCATCTATAATAAAATCAATTTTTCTACTTACTAATTGTTCAATCAATTGATTTGTTGACATATCAATTAATTCAATTTTAATTTTAGGATGTTTTAATCTAAAATCATCAATTTTGCTCATTAAATAGTTTCTAACTATATGAGACTGAACTCCAATAACTAAAGTACCTTGTTCAACATCATTTATAGCTATCAAAGCACGTTCACAAGTTTCAAGCAAATCTTTTGTTTCCCTTAAATATTTAAATAAAATTTCTCCTGAAGGAGTTAAAGATATTCCCTTATTTGCTCTATAAAATAAAGTTACATTTAATGTTTCTTCTAATTTCGACATACTTCTACTTATTGCCGGTTGTGACATGTATAATTTATTTGAAGCCTCAAGGAAACTATTTGATGTTGCAACTTCTAAAAACATTTTTAAAGAATTTAAATTAATTTCATTCATATCAAATCACCTTAAAATTATTATAATTCAATCTGGTATAATGTCAATTGCTGTTTTTTTATATTTGATATAATTTTGAGTAATACCAAAAAAATAGAATAGCAATTTTGCTATTCTATAAATCATTTTCAATAATATGTTCATATGTTTTTTTTATATTTGATAATTTATTTTTCAAGAAATCAGGCTTAATTGGAGACTTTTTTATATTCTTTTTATCAATCCATTTATATATTATATTCTTTCCTTCTTCTATCCCACTAAATTCATCATTATCAATTAATTTAGAATTATCAGGAATGTTTACTAAATAACCTAAAAT
>OLOV01000255.1_pt1 | contig 47573 bp, 46 predicted proteins | sample 1672931 | NCBI WGS metagenome assembly OLOV01 (sample SAMEA3136738, study PRJEB25190) | human gut metagenome | biome: human gut; feature: human-associated habitat; material: faeces | place: Austria | collected 2013 | reverse complement strand
TTTTTCTTCCCCTGTGACATTATGTACTGCCTGATAATATCTACGGTAGCTCCACCTGTGGTCAGCAGACAAAAACTCTGTGACCAAAACATCTCTTTCCATAGAGACTTACGTATCTGAGGGAACTCTTTCTTTATGAGTCTGCTACTTGCGGATTTATATGCATTGATAAACTTGCTGATTTCTGTATTCGGCTGCCCTTTGAATAGAATATGGACATGGTCTGTATCGTGATTCCATTCTTCCAATGTAATGTTATAGGCAGGAGCAATCTTTTCAAATATCTCTTTCAAGCGATTAGAGATATTATCGTCTATTACTTTGTTACGATATTTTATACACATAATCAGATGATAGTGTAGCATGAACACCGAATGATTATTTGTATCCAATTGCATTATTTTTATATCCTTTCCGTTAGATACGACTGATTTATAAATATATTGTAATACAGCAAGCCCCAAAAGTCAAGAAAGCGCCGTGTTAATCGCAATTCATCCCACCACTTATAGAAGAGGGGGATTTCTTGCTCACGGCGTGTTAAACTTATCCCACCCTTGCCCTAAGCCCTGCTATGTTGTATAATAATGCGTAAGTGTGACAAATTATAGAAACGGGAGGATTAAGAGATGAGCTATATAGATAAATCATGCAGCGAGTTTGCAGAAATTCTGGCTGCAGGCACGCCTGTACCCGGCGGCGGCAGCGCGGCAGCGCTGGCAGGCGCAGTAGGCACAGCCCTTGGTAATATGGTGGGCTCCCTTACCGCAGGCAAGAAAAAATACGCGCATGTTGAGGACCATATGTATGCTCTTATGGAAAAAGCGGAAGAGCTGAGAGTGCAGCTTCTTGAGCTTGTAGATAAAGACGCAGAAGCTTTTGCACCCCTTGCAAAGGCCTACGGTATGCCAAAGGACACTCCGGAGCAGAGAGAAGAAAAGCGCCGAGTGATGGAGGAATGTCTGAAGCTTGCATGCAGCGCGCCCCTTGAGATAATGGAAAAATGCGGTGAGGCAATAGATCTTCACAAAGAGTTTGCGGCAAAGGGCAACAGCCTTGCGGTAAGCGATGCGGGAGTCGGCGCAGTAATATGCAGAGCGGCTCTAAAGGGAGCGTCACTTAATGTATATGTAAATACAAAACTTATGCATAACAGAGAGCTTGCAGATGAATATGACAGAAGAGCAGATATGCTGATAGAGAAATACTCCGATATGGCAGAGGATATATTTGAAGAAGTTCGCGAGGAGATAAGAAGATGAGGGCAAAAATATTAAAGGGCAAGCCGGTTGCAGATGCCCTTATGGAAAAGATAAAGGCAAAGGTCGAAAAACTGGGACAGCAGGGAATATGCCCACAGCTTGCAATAGTCAGGGTAGGGGCTGACGAAAGCGATTTAGCCTATGAGAGAAGCGCCGTAAAACGCGCGGAAAAAGCAGGAATACAGGTGAAAAACGTAGTACTTCCCGAAACAATATCACAGGAGGAACTCATAGCAGAGATAGACAGGCTTAATAACGATGATGCAGTAAACGGCATACTGCTTTTCAGACCGCTTCCGGCTCATATAGATGATGCGGCGGCGGGACAGAGTATACTGCCGGCAAAGGACATAGACGGAATTACAGACCTGTCGCTGGCTGGCATATTTACAGGCGCAGATACAGGCTTTCCGCCTTGTACCGCCAGAGCCTGCATGGAAATACTTGATTATTACGATATTCCTATTAAAGGCAAAAAAGCGGCAGTGGTGGGAAGAAGTCTTGTGGTAGGCAGACCTCTTGCCATGATGCTGATGAAAAAAAACGCCACAGTAACAATATGTCATACACGTACGACTCCGTCCGATATGGAGAAAATATGCAGTGAGGCTGATATACTTGCGGTTGCATCGGGCAGACCGGACACAGTAAAAAAACAGCACACAAACAGCGGTCAGACAGTAATAGATGTAGGCATCAATGTAGATGAAAACGGCAATATGTGCGGCGATGCAAATTTTGATGAAATTTCAGAGGCAGCGGGAGCGGTAACACCTGTACCGGGCGGCGTAGGCGGAGTGACCTCGTGTATTCTGATGCTTCATACGGCAGAAGCCGCAGAAAAACAGCTTAAGGGTAATATAAATGGATAGAGAATATTTGCTGAAGCTCTGTGAGGATATCAGAGCTGACAGGATTTCGTGTGAAGATGCGGCAGACATATTAAAGGAACTGCCGTTTAAAGATATGGAATTTGCCAGAATAGACAACCACAGGAGCCTGAGAACAGGCTATCCCGAAGTGGTTTTCTGTCAGGGCAAAACAGACAGCCAGATAGCAGACATAATGGAGCTGCTGTGGCAGAAAAACAGTACCGTAATGGGCACAAGAGCAACAGAGGCAAATTACAGCGCGGTCAGAGAAAGACTGCCGGAGGCAGAATACTTTGAGCAGGCCCGCATAATCGCAGTTTCAAGGAAAGAGGCAGATAAGAAAGGCTCCATAGCAGTCATAACAGCGGGAACCTCGGATATACCTGTGGCGGAGGAAGCGGCCGTAACAGCTGAAATTCTCGGAAACAACGTCAGCAGAATATATGATGTCGGAGTTGCGGGTATACACAGGCTCTTTGACAGCTTAGATGAGATAAGAAAGGCAAATGCAGTTATAGTATGTGCGGGAATGGAGGGCGCGCTGGCATCTGTGACGGGAGGACTTGTGGACGTACCTGTTATAGCGGTGCCCACAAGCATAGGCTACGGCGCAAGCTTTAACGGACTTGCAGCGCTTTTATCCATGCTCAACAGCTGTGCAAACGGAATAAGTGTGGTTAATATAGATAACGGATTCGGAGCGGCCTATACTGCTTCGATGATTAACAGAGGTAAATATGAATAGATTGTATTTTGATTGCAGCAACGGAATAAGCGGAGATATGGTGTTAAACGGACTTGCGGCTCTTGGTGTGCCGTCCGAGGAAATAGCGGAAGCTCTAAAGGGCGTAATTCCCTGCGGAGGCTGCGGCCATGGACACGACCACGATACACACCCCCACCGGGGCTACATTGAAATAAAGGAGATGATATTAAACTCCGGGCTGAGTGACAACGCGAAGCAGACTGCCTGCAATATTTATCAGACTATTGCAGAGGCAGAAGCAGAGGTTCACGGAACATTACTGGAGGAAACTCATTTCCACGAGGTCGGACGAGATGAGGCCATACTCAATATTATGGGAGTGGCATTCTGTCTTGACAGACTTCAGATAAAAGAAATCTACTGCGGCACTATTTGTGACGGTCATGGCTTTATCCAATGCAGCCATGGCGAGATTCCGGTACCGGTACCGGCAGTTATGGCTATGAGTAAAAACTGTGATTACCGCTTTGAGAGGGTAGACGCAGCAACCGAACTGGTAACTCCATCTGGTCTTGGTACACTTATAGGTATCGGAGCACAATATGTCGAAACAATGCCGGAAACAGAGGCATGTGTGACGGTAGAATCAAAAGGAAAAAGAAATACAGGTAGAGGAGGTCTTAAAATCTATATGTATTAGCATTGGAGAAAGGAATGTTTATGAGTGAAAAACAGTACAGGAGACGCCTGTGCGACAGGTCTGACGGAAGGCTTCTCAAAAAGCTTTCGCCTATGCATCGTATAGAGCCTTATATAATGGTGCACAGAAATGACTCTACAAATCTTATCTTTGATAAGGTTGAGGTCACGAAGCTGGAGGAGTATATCAGACTCAAAAGGAAACAGGGATACAAGGGTTTTGGAATGCTTCATGTTATGATGGCTGCATATGTCAGGGTTGTATCTCAGAGACCTGCGGTAAACCGCTTTATATCGGGACAGAAAATCTATGCAAGAAACAATATCGAGATCAATATTGACATCAAAAAAGAAATGACACTCGAATCTCCTAATACGGTTGTCAAAATAGAATTTGATGCGCATGATACGGCTGCTGATGTATACGACAAAATGAAGGAAGCTATAGCGGACAACAAGGGAGGAGAGCTTGACAGCGATTTTGACAATACGGCGAGGATTCTCAATTACATACCCGGACTTATTAAAAAATTTTCATTCTGGCTTATCAGAGTTGCCGACTATTTCGGAATTTTACCAAAATCACTGCTAAAGGTGAGTCCTTTTCACGGCAGCATGTTTGTAACCTCGATGGGCTCACTGGGAATACCGGCTATTCATCATCACCTTTATAATCTGGGTAATGTACCGGTGTTCTGCTGCATAGGACCTAAGAGAACCGAATATGAAATGGGGCCTGACGGAACTGTTTCAAAACGCAAATATGTGGATTATACGTTTTCGGTTGATGAGAGGATATGCGACGGATTCTATTTTGCTTCGGCAATGAAAATCCTCAAAATGAATCTGAGGCATCCGGAAAAACTGGATGTACCGCCTGAAGAAGTTGAAACCGAAATATAGAGGTGAACAAATGCAGTACAGAATAATAAAGCCGGAAGAATTTGTGACAGGCGCATGGTCCGGAGGAACTACAACCCAGCTTGCCATATATCCGCCGGGCGCATCGTATGCAGACAGAAATTTCATATTCCGACTGAGCTCTGCAACAGTTGACACGGAGCAGCCGGAGTTTACTCATCTGCCCGATTACGACAGGTGGCTGATGATATTTGAGGGCAGCGCAAGGCTTGTCCATGACAGTGAGAAAGAGGTTACACTCAATCCCTATGAATGTGATGCCTTTGACGGAGGCATATCTACTGTAAGCTTCGGCAGGGTTACAGACTACAATCTGATGCTTCGAAAAGGCGGCACAGGCTCTATGAAAGCTATAGGCCTTGACGAGAATATAAAGGAAATCCGAATTATGCCGCAGGGTGAATACCAGAGCGGCTTTGCGGGAATATTCCTGCGCGGCGAATATGCGCAGATTACCCTGTGCGGTGAGCCTCTGAAGCTTGAAAACGGCTGCCAGCTTCTTGTGCTTTTCAGCGGCACAGAAACTGTAAGCCTTGACATTTCAGGCAGCGGAACTGTTGTGATTACGCAGGGACTATTTAACATCTGAATTTAAAACAGCTTAGACAGCGGCCTTTACGGCCGCTATTTTTTCTGTTCTTCGTACTTGTGCTTGGTCGCAAGCCCGCCCCTTATATGACGTTCAGCCTTATTGTTATCTAAAACAGCTTTTACCTCTGAGGCAAGAGCCGGGTTTATCTCTTTCAGTCTTTCAGTAATATCTTTATGTACAGTTGATTTTGATATTTTGAATTTCTTAGCTGCGGCTCTTACCGTAGAGCCGGTTTCAATGATATAACCGGCCAGTTCTAAGACTCTCTCTTCTATATAATCTTTCATTAAACCACCTCAAGCCATATTGTCTTAACTTTCTATTGCAATATATGCCTGCACAATTTCAGATATGCCTTATGTGAAAAAATCGTGAAGATTTAATAGTTTGCGCTATACATATGTCTGTTTGTGTTTATTGCAAAACGGGCTGTACCTGTGGTAATATATATCCATAAAAGACAGGAGAGAGATTAAAATGGTTTTTAAAATTGACGAGGTGCTGCTGTTCTTTGCGGCATATGCGATAATGGGCTGGATTTCTGAAGTTATATTTGCAGCCCTCAAGACAGGCAGATTTGTAAACAGAGGCTTTCTTAACGGCCCGCTGTGCCCTATATACGGTTTTGGCGTTGTGGCGGTGGTGCTTGCCCTTGAGCCTGTTAAGGACAGCCTGATACTGCTGTTTTTGGGCTCGTTCGTACTCACGACGGCGCTGGAGTTTCTGACAGGCCTTATACTCGAAAAGGTGTTTCACGATCACTGGTGGGATTATTCAAAGGAGCCCTTTAATATCAAGGGCTATGTATGCCTGAGGTTTTCGATAATGTGGGGCATAGCCTGCGTTATGGTGGTAAAGGTGCTGCATCCGCTGGTTGCAGGTGGCATAGACGCGCTTCCGCTGTGGCTCAGATGGACAATTATAGGCGTATTTTATGTGTATCTCTTTGCAGATCTTGCAGTTACCGTTACGGATATTCAGAAATTCAACAGAGGCATGGGCAAAATGGCAGAGCAGCTTCACGATATATCGGACTTTGCGGGAGAGCATATAGCCGATGCTGCCATAGAGCTTGGAACCAAGGGTGAAATCTTAAGAACAGAGCTTGAGACAAAGAAGTCTGAACTCGAAACAAAGAAAACAGAACTTGAAGCAAAGAAAGACGAAGCGAAGGCCCGCATGGAAACAAGGCGGGATGCCTATGAGGCGTTTTTCTCAATGCCTGCGGTCAGAAGAAAAAAGAGACTGTTTAAAGCATTCCCTGATCTGAAATCGCAGCTTAGAGAGAGAATGATCAGACAGACGGGAGAGGAATACAGGGCTGAACTTGAAGATCTGTTTGAAAAAACATTCGGCAGGAAGTAATATGAAGGAGCCTGCTCAAATATATTTTCCATTATGAGAAAATTATTTGAAGCGGCTCTTTTTATATACTTTATAACCATATTGCTTCTGTTTGCGGCTCTGCCAAGATACGACATATATATGAGGCCGCCCCTCGACAGCATCAGGGTTACTTCGGACTACGGCTACAGGTGGGGCAGGCTTCACAGAGGAACGGACCTTGCCGCAGAAACAGGCGATAACGTATATTCTGTCTGCGACGGCAGGGTTGTAAAAGCGGGAGAATACGGCAGCTGCGGCAAAATGGCAGCGGTGGCATGCAGTGAAAGCATTACCGTATATTACGCCCATCTTGACAGCATAAATGTGACGAAGGGGGAGCGAATTGACAGAGGGCAGATAATAGGGGAAGCAGGCAGCAGCGGCAACGCCACGGGGCCTCATCTGCATTTTGAAGTAAGATATAAAGGGGAGAGCAGGAATCCTGCGCAATTTATTGATAAAATCGGAGCAATGTAGTATAATCAAATATGTATGTATATTTAAAAAGAAGAAGGATATAAATTAATGGCATTTTTCAGAGATGTAAGAGAAGATATACGAGAAGCAGTAAAAAAAGACCCGGCGGCACGAAACGGATTTGAGGTGCTGCTGTGTTATCCGGGAATCTGGGCGCTGATATTTCACAGGCCCGCCCACTGGCTGTACCTGCACAACTGCAAGCTGCTGGCAAGAATGCTCTCCCAGCTTATACGCTGGTTTACGGGAATTGAAATTCACCCCGGAGCAACCATAGGCAGAAGATGCTTCATAGACCACGGCATGGCAGTTGTAATAGGCGAAACCGCAGAGGTGGGAGATGACGTTACAATATATCAGGGCGTCACACTGGGCGGTACAGGCAAGGACACCGGCAAGCGCCACCCTACCATAGGCGACAGAGTTGTTGTAAGCTCGGGAGCCAAGGTGCTGGGACCGTTCAAGGTGGGAAACGATGTCAAAATCGGCGCAGGCTCTGTTGTACTCAAAGAAGTCCCCGACGGCTGTACGGTAGTCGGTATACCGGGCACTATAGTAAGGCGCGCGGGACAGCCTGCGGAGGAGCTCAACCAGGTGGATATGCCGGATCCTGTTGCAGTTGAAATGGAATGTTTAAGAAGACGTATTGTGCTTCTTGAAAATAAATTGAGAGAACTCGAAAAGAAATAAAATCATGAAAGGAACTCAAATGGAAACTCTAAGATTATATAACTCTCTGACGAGAAAAAAAGACGAATTCAAAACAAGAGAAGCAGGCAAGGCAGGCATGTATACCTGCGGACCTACAGTTTACCATTTTGCACATATAGGCAACCTCAGAAGCTACATTATGGAGGATGTGCTGGAAAAATACCTCAGATATTACGGATATGATGTCAAAAGAGTAATGAATATTACTGATGTAGGGCATCTTTCAAGTGATGCCGATACAGGAGAGGACAAGATGGTCAAGGGCGCCAAAAGAGAAAACAAAACCGTTATGGATATCGCAAAATTCTATACAGACGCGTTCTTCTCGGACTGTGCCAAGCTCAACATCAAAACACCTGATGTTGTAGAGCCTGCAACAAACCTTATACCTGAATATATCGAAATGGTATCAAAGCTGCTTGAAACAGGCCACGCATATATTGCAGGCGGCAATGTATACTTTGATACCTCCACAATAGACAAATATTATGTATTCAATGACCACGACGAAGAGGATCTGGCTGTAGGCGTAAGAGAGGGCGTGTTTGAGGACGAAAACAAAAAGAACAAGGCCGACTTTGTTCTGTGGTTTACCAAATCAAAATTTGACGACCAGGAGCTCAAATGGGACAGCCCTTGGGGCGTGGGATATCCGGGCTGGCATATCGAGTGCTCGGCAATATCAATCAAGCATCTGGGCGAATACTGCGACATACACTGCGGAGGAATTGACAACGCATTTCCTCATCACACCAACGAGATTGCGCAGTCAGAGGCTTATCTGGGACACGAATGGTGCAATCAGTGGTTCCATGTACTTCACCTTAATGACGAAACAGGTAAAATGAGCAAATCAAAGGGCGAGTTCCTTACAGTTTCACTGCTTGAGGACAAGGGCTACAACCCTGTGGTATACAGATTTTTCTGCTTGCAGTCACACTACAGAAAGACATTGACATTCTCATTTGAGGCGCTTGACAATGCTACAGTGGCATACAACAAACTTATTGCCAAAATAGCGGCTCTCAAGGCTGATGACAGCCAGCAGACAGACGAGGCGGCGCTTGAGGCTCTCAGAGAGAAGTTCAACAAGGCAATGTGCAATGACCTTAACACATCACTGGCTATTACAGCCCTTTATGATGTGCTCAAATACAAGACAAACGACAAAACTAAACTTTTACTTCTTGACGAGTTCGATCAGGTGCTTTCACTTGACCTGCTCAAAGCAGCGGCAGAGGTAAAAAAGAAAGCCGAGGAAGAAGCTGCAAAGAAGCTTGAGGGCGTTGACCCTGAAATTCTTGCCCTTGTGGAAGAACGTACCGCAGCAAAAAAAGCAAAGAACTTTGCAAGAGCGGACGAAATCAGAGATATGCTCAAGGAGAGAGGAATAACTCTCAAGGATACACCGCAGGGAGTAGAAATCATAAAGGAATAGAATGGATACAAAAAATATAAATACCACAGCGCTTGCATATATCGGAGATGCCGTATATGAAGTATATATCCGCGAATATGTAATGAAAAACGGAGCGGTGCACGCAGACAGACTTCACAGAGAGGCTGTCAGATATGTAAGCGCGGCAGGACAGGCAAAGGCAATCAGAAAAATGTTTGACAGCCTTGATGAAGAGGAGCAGAAACTCGTCAAAAGAGCAAGAAACCACAAATATTCATCAAAAGCCAGAAGTGCAAGTCCTATGGAATATAAATGGGCTACAGCCTGTGAGGCTCTTATAGGCAAGACTCACCTTGACGGCAATATCGAAAGAGAGAAGCAGCTTGTAGCACAGATTATAGAGATTATTGACAGTGAGGAAATCTGATGTCAGGCAAAAAAGTTAAAAAGAAAAAGCTTCAGAGCCACCGCTTTGAAGATGCAATTAAAGACTATGCAAGAACCAACAGTGCATATACCGACGAAAACAAAAAAAGAGTTGAGGAGGCAGGAGGAAGCTCTTTTTGGAAAGCTCCCCTTAAAACCTCCGAAAAAGTTATGATAGTAATCGGTATACTCGGACTCATAGGCATTATTATCAGATACGTAATTCTGTAGGAGGATATTATGAGCAAAGCTGACGTGCTTTTTGTGAATATGTGCAAGGATATACTCGATAACGGCTTTTCCTCGGAGGGACAGGCCGTAAGAGCCGTATGGGAGGACGGAACCCCTGCGCATACGATTAAAAAATTCGGAGTTGTAAACAGATATAACCTGCAGGAGGAATTTCCTGCGCTTACCTTAAGGCCTACGGCAATTAAATCGGCTGTAGACGAAATTTTATGGATATGGCAGAAGAAATCAAATAATATAAAGGATTTAAACAGTCATATCTGGGACGAATGGGCAGACGAGGACGGCTCCATAGGCAAGGCCTACGGATACCAGCTGGGTGTTAAGTATGACTTTCATCAGGGCAGAATGGATCAGGTTGACAATGTCATATGGCAGCTCAAAAACACGCCGTATTCAAGAAGAATAATGACCAATATATATAAGTTTGACGACCTTATGGAAATGGGACTTGAACCATGCGCATACTCTATGACTTTCAATGTCACAGGTAACAGACTCAATGCAATATTAAACCAGAGGTCGCAGGATATACTTGCGGCCAACAACTGGAATGTAGTGCAGTATTCGGTGCTGCTGATGATGTTTGCACAGGTTTGCGGGCTTGAGCCGGGAGAGCTGGTTCACGTAATCGCAGATGCTCATATATATGACAGGCACATACCGATAATCAGAGAGCTCATTGCAAGACCGCAGTTTCCTGCGCCTAAGTTTGAGCTCAATCCTGAAATCAAAGACTTTTACGATTTCACAGTAAACGATATCAGGGTTACGGATTATCAGAAAAATGAACAGATTAAAAACATACCGATAGCAATATGAAGAAACGACTGATTACAATATTAATACTCATTGCGGCGATGCTTTTTGCGGGCTGTTCACAGGTCCGAAAGGCGCCTGACAATGAGGGCATATACGGCACATGGTATGAGGCTGTTTCAGACAGCGTCACCACATATATATTCTATGGGGACAACACGTGGACGGCATTTGACAGCAGAGATGCGGAGAATGTTGAGTATTACGAGTACAAGTATGACGGACTTAACGGCACGCTTTTGTTACAGGATATGGAGTATGAAGCCGTACTTGATGAAACAACCCTGAAGCTTTCGGGCGAGGGCGGTGAGGATATAGAGCTTTATCGTGACATGGAGGAAGCCAAGCTGGCCGACCCTTATTACTACAGCTCTGAGGAATTTACAGGCAGCATTAAGGACAAGGACGGCTGGTGCATCAAAGACGGTGTTCTCTATGCCTACAGAGGCACCGCCGAGGAAGTTACAGTTCCCGCAGGTGTGACAGAGATATACGCTAATGCCTTTTCGGGCGACTTCGGATACGGCGCAGAGCTTAAACAGGTTATAGTAACCGGCAGCGTCAAAAAGATAGACGAGGGAGCATTTGCATTTACCAATGCTGATATAATATATATTGAGGAAGGTGTTGAAACCATAGGCGCAAGAGCCTTTTCCGACAGCTATATTGATGAGATACACTTCCCTGAGTCAGTCACAGAGGCGGGCGCGGGAATTCTTGAAACAGAGGAAGGACTGCGAGATGCGAAGATATACGTGATTGACGGCTCGTATATACAGGAGTATTTCAAAAAGAATATACCTTACGGAGAGCCTGAAATCATATCGGCATCAGTTTGCAGACAGGAGAAACAATGAAAGCGATAGCAGCAGCAGACAGAAACTGGGCTATAGGAAACAAAGGAAGTCTTCTTTGCCACATACCCGGTGACCTTAAATATTTCAAAGAGAAAACCATAGGCAAAACAGTGGTCATGGGGCGCAAGACCCTTGAGTCACTTCCCGGAGGAAGACCTCTTCCCGGCAGGCAGACCATAGTTCTCAGCAGGAGCCTTGAGGCGGGCGAGGGTTTTACGGTGTGCAGAAGTGTTGAAGAGGTTATCGAGGCATGCAAAGACAAGGATACCTTTATATGCGGAGGCGAGGAGATTTACAGAGAGTTTGAGCCTTACTGCGACACTCTGTATATAACGCGTATAAATGAGGAGTTTGAAGCAGACGCCTACTTTCCGGAGCCGGGCGAGGATATGGAGATAGTATGGCAAAGTGAAGTGTTCTGTGAAAAGGGACACGAGTATAGGTTTCTGGAATACAGAAGAAAGAAATAACAGATGGCAGAGAGAAAAAACAGAAATAGAAACAGAGAAAGAGATTTCAAAGAAAGAGAATTTAAAACAGAAGAGAGAACCGATATTATAATCGGAAGAAACCCTGTTATAGAGGCGCTCAAAAGCGGCAGAGAAATCGAAAAGATAGTTATAGCAGACGGAGCAGAGGGCTCCGTGTCCAAGATAGCGGGTATGGCCCGCGACAGAGGAATTGTCATACACTATAACAACAGGGCTTATTTTGAAAAAACAGCGGGAGGCAAAAATCATCAGGGCGTTATAGCCTTTGTGGCGGCTCACAAATACAGTGAGATGGAGGATATATTCGCAAAGGCCGAAAAATCCGGAGAACCCCCGTTTATAATTATACTTGACAACCTTGAGGATCCTCATAATCTGGGAGCCGTAATGCGTACCGCAGAATGTGCTGGAGCCCACGGCGTGATAATTCCAAAGAGAAGAGCCGTTGGGCTGACAGAAACAGTGGCAAAGGCCGCTGCGGGAGCTCTCGAATATATCCCTTGCGTCAAGGTGGCAAACATCGCGCAGACCATAGACAAGCTCAAAGAAAAGGGCCTCTGGATTGCGGCCTGCGATATGGGTGGCACAGAATACTACAGACAGGACCTTACAGGCAGCATTGCGGTAGTTATAGGGAGCGAGGGAAACGGTATAAGCAGGCTTGTCAAAGAAAAATGCGACTTCGTTGTTTCCATGCCTATGGTGGGCAGGATTAATTCGCTTAACGCTTCCAATGCGGCAGCAGTTATAATGTATGAGGTAAGAAAACAAAGAGATGTCAAAAAACTATAGACTTATGACAGATGAAGTCCTTGCGGGGCTTGCACAGGCAGGCGACAGAGAAGCAGAGGATATTCTGATAAGAAGATATGTTGAGATGATAAGAGGCAAGGCTCACCTGTATTTCATCGTCGGAGCAGACAGCGAAGACGTTATACAGGAGGGGATGATAGGACTGTTCAAGGCAATACACGATTATTCCGGGAACAGAGAGGCGACCTTTAAGACCTTTGCGGAGCTTTGCATAAACCGTCAGATACTTACCGCTGTCAAAACAGCATCAAGACTGAAACATCAGCCTCTCAATGACTCGGTGTCACTCAGTACGCCGGTTGATGAAACGGGCGGCGGGACCCTTGAGGAGTCCCTCGGAGGCGATATGGCAAGCAACCCGGAGGCTGTTTTTATGGAGAACACACTGTCGTCATTGCTTACAGATGAGAACAGCACTCTTTTCAGCAGTATGGAGCGCAGGGTGCTCAAAGAATACCTTGCGGGCAAGAAATATCCCGAGATTGCACAGTCGCTGGGCAAAAGCTACAAAGCGGTTGACAATGCAATGCAGCGGATACGCAGGAAAATCAGTGAATATATGAACAACTAGTTCAGAATACAAATAAACGAGGGTCATACGACCCTCGCTTTGCGTCTAAATCTGTTTTTTGGCTTTTTTCTTTTCCATAGCCTTACGCTCTTTTTCTTCTACGAAATCTATCTTGTCCTGTCGTCTTGCCTGCATTTTTTCTGCGTTTTCCTTGCGGACCTTTTCGACATCAGGAATAAGCTCTATAAATATGCTGTCATATTTCTCGCTTAATATTTCTGTGATTTCAGCATTGGCTTTTTTGAGGTCAGACACTTTGATGGTGTCCGTATCCATTACAATATATATATCAACCCAGTATTTACGTCCGGTTTTGATTACGTCAAAGAAATTGATATAGTATCCGTATTTTGAAAGCACCTGAGTTGCATCTTTACTGATCTCATCTCTGATTTTCTTTTCAGGTGCAAACAGAACCAGTCCCTTTAAAGACTCTATAATCATTTCAAGAGGCTCTTTAATCAGAATTATTGCAAGAGCTATTGCAATGACAGGGTCTGCATACGGTGCCACAGAGGCAAACGGTGTCAGTTTGATAAGCAGACTGATAAGGAACGCTATGCCCACGCCAAAAGTTGAATATGAGTCAAGCTTCCATATGTAAAGTTCCGCTTTGATTGACGGCGACGAGTATTTTTTGTTGATGCTTCTAAGTGTTAAATACATTATGATGCAGCCAAGGGATATTGCCAGTTCAAAAATTGCAATAAAGGTTGCATTTACGTGGTTACCGCCCTCCATAATAACCTGCACGTTTTCGACAATCATAATTATGTCTATGACAAGCAGCAACATATATTTGATTATAACAAACAGTGATTCAATTTGAGAAAACCCATACGGACGTTTTTCGGTTACGGGTTTGTAAAGCAAAGGTACAAGAACCATAAATGGTCCTATCATAATCAGATCGGCAATATCAAATACACAGTCCGCCAGAATAGCGTGTGAGCCGGTTATGTAAGCGGCAACGATTTCAGATATAAGGAAGATTAAACTTCCTGCAAAAGATATGTTTAGAATTCTTTTTTCCAATTTTAAATTGGTTTCCACGATTTCACTCCTCTCTAATAATATATTAACATATTTCAAGAGGACTTGCTTGCTGTATAAGGCTCAATTGTATAGAAAATTTAGATGACATTAAGCAAAAACAGCAAAGAAAGCAGCAAATTAGTATAACAAGGGCTATGCGTGCGATTTCTCATTTTGCATATATTATCATTATATAATCATTTCAGAGTTTACATAAAATCATCACATAAGTATGTTACATTATAAGTGCGATAGGGGTATTAGATATATCGCATTCCTTCTTAAATAAAATATATAATAAGTCAGAAAACTCCTTGGGATGCCAGGGAGTTTTTCTGCGGGCGCTATTTTTCCCATGCGATATATGCCCAGCGCACAGGCCAGCTTTCATCATAGGTGTACTGTCCCGACTCCGTCTTTACGAGGTGGGCTTTGAGGTATTCCCGAAGCAGCATATCCTCTGCTGCTGTAAGAGTATCGGGGAAGAACTTTATCAGCTTTGAAGCCGCTTCTTCGAGGCTTTCGAAATAGTCTGTCCTGCTTGAGTAAATATATCTGAGCTCCGGCATTATGCTGCGCTCAAACAGGATATTGATAAGATACATATAGTCAGGCTTTGGAAATCTGCTGTAGCCTATATATTCTGCAATATTGACATTGAAATGCGGAGACTCTGTTGTAGGCTCCACTATGCAGACTTTGCGCCTTGCCTTTGACTGGAGCTTGTCTAAAGCAGCTTCAAGGTTCGAAACAATCATTGACCTTGAGGCTATTGCCACATCACAGACAGGTATATCATAGCAGCTCCAGTCCTCGTTCCAGTCAAGCTGCATTGTAGTTATATAATCTGACAGGTGTCTCTCTGCAATCTGCTGATTTAAAAGCTCCAGCATGCCTTTTGAAAAATCCGCTGCAAATACCCTGTGATCTGCCTCCGCAAGAGGAAGCGCCAGTGTGCCCGAAGCGCAGCCCATATCGAATACGGTTTCGCCGGGCTTTATATCTGCAAGGGCTAGAAAATCAGCTTCATAGGTGCTTTTGCCGGGGTGCTTGCGGTATTTTGGCGCAAAGCTGTCCCAGTAGTCAGAGCTGTGTCTTTCCTTTGTGGTGTTTTTTTCTTCGTGCCATAGTCTGTTCCAGTCCATAATCATATCCGCCTTTTCTTAATATTAATTATATTGTATAATATTATACACATATGATACAATAGGTTTTGTTAAATACCAGCCAAAAAGGAGAGCCATATGAAGATATTTGCAAACATACCGCAGGGTGCTAAGATATTAAACGCACTTAAGATTTTCAAAAAACCAAGGAAGCTCATATATGAGGCGAGAGCCAGAGGGGATTTTGAAACAGAGCGTAAATACATACTTGAGTCAACCAGCACGTGGGGCAAGCTCCTGTGCAGCAAACTGGGCGTTGAGATTGAGGTGGAGGGGAGAGAGTATCTTCCAAAGTCGGGTCCTGTGGTGTATGTGTCAAATCATCAGAGCTACGCAGACATTATAGTTCACTGCGCTGTGCTCGATACTGTGCAGTTTGGGTTTATTGCTAAGCAGAACCTTGCGGATATTCCTCTGTACGGACAGTGCATCAAGGATATACGAAGCGTTATGATGAACAGAGATGATGCCAGAGAGTCTCTCAAGGCTATTATGGAAGCGATAGACCTTATTAAAAAAGGCTTTTCAATCCTGATTTTCCCTGAGGGAACCAGAAGCAAGGGGCACGAAATGGCGCATTTCAAGAGAGGCAGTCTGAGGCTTGCCACAAAGCCGGGAGTGCCTGTAATCCCTATAACCATTGACGGAACCTATAAGATATATGAGGAGACGGGAGTAATCAGTCCCGCAAAGGTAAGATATATAATTCACCCGCCGATCGAAACAGCGGGCATGGACAGAAAAGAAGCCGCAGACCTTGCGGAGAGGACAGAAGAAATAGTAAGAAGCGGATTATAGATAAGAAAGCTGCCGAAAGGGATTAGCCTGACGGCAGCTTTTAGCTTATGATTTAAGTGTTTCTGTTTCCGAAGTTATATCCTCTGCGGCAACCACATGCTGCTGAAGCATAAACGGAGGCGCTCCGGCAAGAGTTGTAACAAGGCTTACCGTTGATTTCAGGTAAGGGTAGAGCTGGCGGGTTGCCTCGATATGAATATCTGTTTTGGACATTTCGCTGTGGCTGAAAATGCCCACTATCTCAACAACTATCTTAAACGGAAGCTTCTCCTCTGCGTCGGTAACAGTAACCTCATATATGCAGGCGCATTTGTCCTCTTCAAAATAGTTTACTCTTGTATTGAAACGCTGCTTGACCTGTATCTGCTGATTAGGTCCTTCCAGCTTGTTTTCAAAGAAAAGCTCTGTGGCTTTGTATGCTTCTAATTTAAGTCCCATAAATTCTCCTTTCAGAATGTAATACATATATTATACATTTAAAAATGCTTATATGTAAAGAAAAAGAACACCGAAGTGCTCTTTTTCCGTATATTATCAATCTCCGTAATTCTTTCTTGGGTGATAGTGAGTGTGAAGCAGCTGATGCGCCTTGCTTCCGCCCGCCATACCGAGGTACTCCTTGTAAAGCTTCTTGATGGCAGGATTGTTGTGGGATTTGCGTATAAACGATTTGTTATCCTCTGAGTACAGAGCCTTTGCTCTCTCTGCTCTGATGTCAATCCAGCTTCTTACTTCTGAAAGCTGCAGAGGCTGTCCGCCGCCGTTTACGCAGCCACCGGGGCAGGCCATAATTTCAACAAAGTCGAATTTCTCACCTGCTCTGATTGCATCCATAAGCTTTCTGGCGTTGCCAAGACCGTGTGCAACAGCAGCTCTGAGCTCTAAATTGCCGGCCTTTACTTTGGCAATTCTGATACCCTCAAGACCTCTTACAGTTGAATATTCAAAGCTGTCTGTAGATGTGCCGTTTAAAATATCAACAACGGTTCTGAGTGCTGCTTCCATAACTCCGCCTGTAACACCGAAGATGTGTCCTGCGCCTGTAGCTTCGCCGAACGGATTGTCAAATTCGCTGTCGTGAAGAATTGTGAAATCAAGTCCCATATCGTAAATCATCTGGCTTAATTCTCTTGTTGTAATTACAATATCCACATCGCGAATGCCGTTGACTTCCATTTCAGGTCTTGCTGCCTCGAATTTCTTGGCTGTGCAAGGCATTACGGATACAACAACTATATCCTTAGGGTCGATGCCTTTTTTCTCGGCATAGTAGCTCTTGAGTATTGCTCCGAACATCTGATGAGGTGATTTGCAGGTTGAAAGGTTGTCCAGCATATCAGGGTAGTTGTGTTCGCAGAATTTAATCCAGCCCGGTGAGCAGGAGGTGATAAGCGGTAATTTGCCGCCGCCTCTTATTCTGTCTATGAGCTCGTTGCCCTCCTCCATAATTGTAAGGTCGGCTGCTGTGTCTGTATCAAATACAGCGTCAAAGCCCAGTATCTTGAGAGCTGTTACCATTTTGCCAGTAACAGGTGTTCCTATAGGCATGAGGAAGTCCTCGCCAAGGGCTGCTCTTACTGCAGGGGCAGTCTGAACAACGACATGCTTTGTATCGTCATAAAGCGCTTCCCATACCTTGTCAGTGTCTGTTTTTTCCTTGAGCGCGCCTACAGGACATACGTTGATGCATTGTCCGCATTTAACGCAAGGGGTTTCCGAAAGAGGCATTCCGAAAGGTGAGGCGATTACAGTATCAAAGCCTCTGTTTATTGTATCTATCGCGCCTACTGTCTGTATGTTCTTGCATACGCTTACGCATCTTCTGCACAGTACGCACTTGTTAGGGTCTCTTACGATTGAAGCGCCTATGTCAAGAGGAAGCTTTTTGTTGTCATCTCCCTCAAATCTTACCTCGTGAACATTGAGCTTGTTGGCAAGAGCCTGAAGCTCGCAGTCTATGTGAGATCTGGTACAGGTCTGACATGATGCCTTGTGATTTGAAAGTATCAGTTCCAGGGTAACTCTTCTGGCCTCCATTATCTTAGGAGTGTGAGTTCTTACCACCATTCCGTCTTTGATAGGGTGCACGCAGGCAGCCTGAAGCGCTCTTGTGCCCTCGATTTCAACGATGCACATACGGCAGCAGCCCAGTTCGCTGATATCTTTGAGGAAGCAGAGGGTAGGGATTGAAATACCTGCTTCTTTGGCAGCTTCCAGAATTGTATAATCTTCAGGAACGAAAACATCTATACCATCTATGGTTACGTGTACTTTTTTCATTATTTCTCTCCTTTCCTACGCATTCTTCAGAATTGACTTGAACGGACATTTTTCTATACATACGCCGCACTTGACGCACTTGTCCTGATCGATAACGAACGGATGCTCCTTATCGCCTGAAATTGCAGATACAGGGCAGTTCTTCTTACAGATACCGCACTTTTTGCAGACTTCAGTATCGATTTTGAATTTGAGCATTGACTTGCAGACTCCCGCAGGACATTTCTTCTCAATAACGTGAGCCATATACTCATCTCGGAAATATCTGAGAGTTGAAAGTACAGGGTTTGGCGCGCTCTGTCCAAGTCCGCAGAGTGAAGCGGCCTTGATGTTTCTTGCCAGAATTTCAAGCTTGTCTATATCTTCAGGAGTTCCCTTACCCTCTGTAATCCTTGTGAGAATTTCAAGCATTCTCTTGGTACCTATTCTGCAAGGGTTGCATTTGCCGCAGGACTCGTCAACTGTGAATTCAAGGAAGAACTTTGCAAGGTCAACCATACAGGTGTTCTCGTCCATTACGATAAGTCCGCCCGAACCCATCATTGAGCCCAGCTTGGTAAGTGTATCATAGTCAATAGGTGTATCAAGATGCTCTGCAGGAAGGCAGCCGCCTGACGGGCCTCCTGTCTGCGCAGCCTTGAAAGACTTGCCGTTTGGAATTCCGCCTCCGATATCAAATATGATGTCGCGAAGTGTTGTTCCCATAGGGACCTCAACAAGTCCTATGTTGTTGATTTTGCCGCCTAGCGCGAATACCTTGGTACCCTTGGAGCCCTCTGTACCGATACCTGCAAACCAGTCTGCGCCTTTGAGTATAATCTGAGGCACGTTTGCATAGGTTTCAACGTTGTTGAGAACTGTAGGCTTCTTCCAGAGGCCTTTTACTGCCGATCTTGGCGGTTTAGGTCTAGGCTCGCCGCGCTTGCCTTCGATTGAAGTCATAAGCGCGCTGCCCTCGCCGCATACGAAAGCGCCTGCGCCAAGTCTTACCTCGAGGTTGAAGCCAAAGCCGCTGTCTAATATATTGTCGCCTAAAAGTCCGTATTCGTGAGCCTGATTTATTGCAATGCCAAGTCTTTTAACTGCAACAGGGTATTCAGCTCTTACATATATGTAGCCCTGATGCGCGCCTACGGCAAATCCGTTTATAATCATGGCTTCTATAACCGAGTGAGGGTCGCCTTCAAGTATGGATCTGTCCATAAATGCGCCCGGATCCCCCTCGTCGGCGTTGCATATTACGAATTTTTCTTTTTCTTTTACTACTGCGGAGGAAGCCCATTTACGACCTGTAGGGAAGCCGCCGCCGCCTCTGCCTCTTAAGCCTGATTTGCTGACAACATCTATTACCTCGTCAGGTTCCATTTCATTCAGAACCTTTGCGAGAGCCTGATATCCGTCAAGGGCGATGTATTCCTCGATGTTTTCGGGATCTACGATACCGCAGTTATGAAGCGCTATACGCTCCTGTCTGCGGAAGAACGGTATCTGAGGAAGTCTGTTTCTGATTTCCTCGTGAGCCTCATCGCTTGCAAGGAGTCTGTCAACAACCTTGCCGCACATTATATGTTCTCTGACTATCTCATCAACATCATCAGGAGTAACTTTTGTGTACATTACGTGCTCAGGACAGACAAGTATTATAGGACCCTCGGCGCACAGACCGAAGCAGCCTACCTTTATAATCTTGACGTCCATACCGAGCTTGTTTTCTTTTATCTGTTTTTCAAATTCCTCTGCAACTCTGAGTGAGCCTGAGGAAGCGCAGCCTGCAACACCGCAGACAAGAATATGTATTTCGTTTCTGTTTGCATCATCAATACGGTCAAGTCTTAAATCCATTGATTTAAAGGTCTTGTCTCTCAATGCGTTTAATTCTTCTCTGTTACGAATCATCTTTACCTCCTGTATATCAGCCTTCATACTTGCTGAGAATATCGTCAACCATATCTGCGTTGAGCTTGCCGTAAACCTCGTCGTTTATAGTTACGACAGGAGCAAGTCCGCACGCGCCTATGCAGCGGCAGGCATCGAGTGAGAATTTGCCGTCCTCGGTGCATTCGCCTATGTCGATTCCAAGCTTTGCCTTAAATCTGTCGAGTATCTCCTGTGAGCCTTTGACATAGCAGGCAGTTCCCATACATACGCTTATTCTGTATTCTCCCTTAGGGTTTGTAGTGAACTGAGTGTAGAAGCTTACTACGCCGTAAACCTCTGCAAGAGGAATTTTAAGCCCCTCAGCCACTTTGAGCTGTACCTCCAAAGGCAGGTAGCCGTAGACGTCCTGTGCCTCGTGAAGTACCTGAATCAGCGCTCCGCGTGTGCTTTTGTATTTAGCGATTATTTCCTGGAGCTTCTGCTCTTTTTCTTTTGAGCATTGTGTGCAATTTGATGTCATAAACCTACTCCTTTATATAATTATTTAGGCTGCTTCAGGGGAGCCTATACCCGCTTCGTTCGTGTCTGCATAATTAGTTTTCTTTGAAATATTATAGTACCACGATATGAGACAGATTTCAACAATATAGAATTTGACAAAAATATCTGAAAAATATACCAGAAAAAAAGAGAGCATCCGGAAATGCTCTCTTAAAAGGAAACGATTAGTCTTCGTAATTTGTTCTCCGGCTGTAGTGGGTGTGAAGCAGATGGTGTGCTCTGCTTCCGCCTGCCATACCGAGATATTCCTTGTAAAGCTTCTTGATGGCAGGGTTGTTGTGAGATTTGCGTATAAAGGAGTGACGATCCTCTGCGTAGAGGGCTTTTGCTCTCTCTGCTCTGATGTCAATCCAGCTTCGTACCTCAGAAAGCTGCAGAGGCTGTCCGCCGCCGTTTACACAGCCGCCGGGGCAGGCCATAATTTCTATGAAGTCGAATTTCTCTCCTGCTCTTACCGCGTCCATAAGCTTTCTAGCATTGCCAAGCCCGTGGGCTACGGCAGCGCGAAGCTCAAGGTCGCCTGCCTTAACTGTCGCTATCTTGATTCCCTCAAGTCCTCTGACATCGTCATACTCGAAGCAGTCGGAAGATGAGCCTGTCAGCAGGTCAGCAACCGTACGAAGCGCCGCCTCCATAACTCCGCCTGTGGCACCGAATATGTGTCCTGCGCCTGTTGCGGCTCCGAACGGATTGTCAAAGCTGCTGTCGTGAAGGGCAGGGAAGTCGATACCCATATCATATATCATACCCGAAAGCTCTCTGGTTGTGATTACAGCGTCAACATCTCGAAGTCCGCTGACCTCCATTTCAGGTCTTGCAGCCTCGAATTTCTTGGCCGTGCAAGGCATTACCGAAACAACGAAAATGCTTTCAGGATCGATACCGTTCTTCTCGGCATAGTAGCTCTTTAGTATTGCGCCGAACATCTGATGAGGTGACTTGCAGGTTGAAAGGTTTTCAAGCATATCGGGATAGTTATGCTCGCAGAACTTGATCCAGCCCGGTGAGCAGGAGGTGATAAGCGGTAATTTGCCGCCGCCTCTTATCCTGTCTATAAGCTCGTTGCCCTCCTCCATGATTGTAAGGTCTGCCGCTGTATCAGTGTCAAATACGGCGTCAAAGCCCAGCATTTTGAGAGCAGTTACCATTTTGCCCGTTACAGGAGTTCCTATAGGCATAAGGAAGTCCTCTCCGAGAGCAGCCCTTACGGCAGGAGCTGTCTGAACGACAACGTGCTTGCTTTCATCATATATTGCCTCCCATACTCTGTCTGTGTCGTCCTTTTCCTTGAGAGCGCCTACAGGACATACATTGATGCACTGACCGCAGTTTACGCAAGGAGTCTGTGACAGAGGCATATTGAAAGGTGAGGCTATTATTGTGTTGAAGCCTCTGTTTACGGCATCTATAACGCCTACGGTCTGTATGTTCTTGCATACGCTTACGCATCTTCTGCACAGTATGCACTTGTTTGGGTCTCTCACTATTGAAGCGCCTATGTCAAGAGGAAGCTTCTTGTTGTCTCCCTCATATCTTATCTCTTTGATGTTTAGCTTATTGGCAAGCACCTGCAGCTCGCAGTCTATATGGGATCTGGTGCAGGTCTGACATGACGCCTTGTGGTTTGACAGTATCAGCTCAAGATTTGTTCTTCTTGCAGCCATAATCTCAGGTGTGTGTGTTTTAACAACCATACCGTCGGAAACAGGGTGCACGCAGGCAGCCTGAAGCGCTCTTGCGCCCTCGACCTTTACTATGCACATACGGCAGCAGCCCAGCTCACTTATATCCTTTAAGAAGCATAGTGTGGGAATTGAAATATTTGCCTCCTTTGCAGCCTCAAGAATTGTATAATTCTCAGGAACAAAAAGATCTATGCCGTCTATGTTCACGTGTACTTTTTTCATTTTCTCAGCTCCTTTCCTATGCGTTCTTCAGAATTGACTTGAACGGACATTTCTCTATGCAGACGCCGCACTTGACGCACTTGTCCTGATCGATTGCAAACGGAGTTTCTCTGTCGCCGGAAATTGCATCGGTAGGGCAGTTCTTCTTACAGATACCGCATCTCTTGCAGGCATCTGTGTCAATCTTGAATTTGAGCATCGACTTGCAGACTCCCGCAGGACATTTCTTGTCAATAACGTGCGCCATGTATTCATCTCTGAAATATCTCAGAGTGGAAAGTACAGGGTTTGGAGCTGTCTGACCAAGTCCGCAGAGTGCAGCAGCCTTGATGTCTCTTGCAAGTGTCTCAAGCTTTTCGATATCCTCAGGAACGCCTTTTCCCTCGGTAATTCTTGTGAGGATTTCAAGCATTCTCTTGGTGCCTATTCTGCACGGAGGACATTTGCCGCAGGACTCATCTACCGTAAACTCAAGGAAGAATTTTGCAAGGTCAACCATACAGGTATCCTCGTCCATTACGATAAGTCCGCCCGAACCCATCATTGAGCCTAAAGCAATGAGTGATTCATAGTCTATAGGGGTGTCAAGCTGTGATGCAGGAATGCAGCCGCCTGACGGACCGCCTGTCTGAGCAGCCTTGAACTTCTTGCCGTTTGGAACGCCTCCGCCTATGTCAAAGACTATCTCTCTGAGTGTGGTTCCCATAGGGATTTCAACAAGGCCGGTATTTTCTATCTTTCCACCTACTGCAAATACCTTGGTTCCCTTTGATTTCTCTGTGCCGATGCCGGAGAACCACTCTGCGCCCTTTAATATAATTACAGGCACATTTGCATATGTCTCAACGTTGTTTAATATTGTAGGCTGTCCGAAAAGTCCTTTGACAGCAGGGAAAGGAGGTCTAGGTCTCGGCTCGCCTCGTCTGCCCTCAACTGATGTCATAAGCGCTGTTTCCTCGCCGCATACGAATGCGCCTGCGCCAAGTCTTATGTCAAGATTGAAGTCAAAGCCGGTGCCGAAGATGTCTTTTCCGAGAAGTCCGTATTCTCTGGCCTGATTTATTGCTATTGTAAGTCTTTCGACTGCGATAGGGTATTCCGCTCTTACATATACATATCCCTGATTTGCACCGATGGCATATGCGGCTATGGCCATAGCCTCTATAACCGAGTGAGGGTCGCCCTCAAGGACAGATCTGTCCATAAATGCGCCCGGATCTCCCTCGTCGGCATTGCAGCATACATATTTCTGCGCAACCTGCTGGGCAGCCGCAAAGCTCCATTTTACTCCTGTAGGGAAGCCCGCTCCGCCTCTGCCGCGAAGTCCAGATGCCCTGATAAGCTCGATTACCTCTTCGGGAGTCATGCTGCCTGTTACCTTTTCAAGGGCAAGATAGCCGTCTCTTGCTATGTACTCGTCAATATCCTCCGGATTGATTGCTCCGCAGTTTCTTAAGGCGACTCTCATCTGTCTTGAGAAGAAGTCAACGCTTTCAAGGGCGTTTGAAACCTCTCCCTCCTCGTGATTGCCGGCAAGAAGCCTTGTAACCACCTGTCCGCATTTGACGTGATTTTCAAATATCTCCTCAACATCCTCAGGCTGTACCTGTGTGTACATCAGATGATCCGGATATATCATCATTATAGGGCCCTGGGCGCACAGACCGAAGCAGCCTGTCTTTACAACCTTGATTTCATCTGCCATACTGTTTTCGGCTATGAGAGTTTCCATCTTTTCTATTATCTTCATTGAGGAAGATGAGGTGCAGCCTGTACCGCCGCATACGAGTATGTGCATTCTGCCGCCTGTCTGTGTAGGCGCAGCCTCTTTGTCTATACGGATTTCAAGATCGGCTTTTTTGCTTTCTCTTATCCTGTTTATATCTTCTCTGCTCTTAATCACTGACCTGCCTCCTCTTCATATTTCTTAAGAATATCTTCAACCATATCGGCATTGAGCTTACCGTAAACGTCATCATTTACGGTTACAACGGGCGCAAGTCCGCAGGCGCCTATGCAGCGGCAGGCATCAAGTGAAAACAGACCGTCTTCCGTACATTCGCCGACGTCGATGCTGAGTTTTTCCTTAAATTTGTCGAGTATCTCCTGAGAGCCCTTGACGTAGCAGGCCGTACCCATACAGACACTTACTCTGTATTTACCTTTTGGGTTTGTTGTGAACTGTGTGTAGAAGCTTACAACACCGTAAACTTCTGCAAGAGGGATATTAAGACCCTCTGAGATTTTGAGCTGAACCTCCAGAGGTAGATAGCCGTAAACATCCTGAGCCTCGTGGAGCACCTGAATCAGCGCTCCGCGGGTATCCCTGTATTTTGCGATTATCTCCTGAAGTTTCTTTTCCATTTCTTTTGAACATCCTGTGCAGTTTGATGTCATGGAGTAGACTCCTTTCTGATTACAAAAATAAATAATTACTACTACTTATGATAAAATTTTAACAGATGGATACTGTATACAGCAAGTGAATACTCTAAAAATCACAAAATAGACAAACAAATCGGAAAAAAGCCAGTATTTAGGAAATTGAACCGGTTACATTGAGGGCTGAAATAACAAATATGCTGTAGAGTGCGAAGAAATGCATTAAAAAAGTGAAAAAACAGCAGGCAGGGGCTGCCGGCAGTAATAAATCTGTTCAGTTTATTTCATCGAAAAGCTGCCTTATGTCAATTTCTAAGGCATCTGCAAATTTGCCTATGGTTTCAAGAAGCGGAGTCTTATCGATTGTAAGGCATTCAAGGTCACGAACATAGCCGTGAGTCAGTCCTGTTAAATCGGCAAGCTCCTGAAGCGTATACTTTCGCATAAGCCGATATTTGCGTATGTTTTTTCTGACAGTCAGAGAAAGCTGTTCTTTGGAATATCTGCTGTACGGTGACAGTAAAATATGCAGATGGTTCAAGACAAAACCCTGCAAATCCGGAAACAGGAGTAACAGTGACTACTTATTCTGGCAAAATGTATTTTAAAGTGACAGAAAAATATAGAGGGGCTGAGGCGATTTCAAAGCTTAAAGAACTCGGAGAATGGAACTCATATGAAGAATATACATATGAGAGAAAAGAGGCGGGAACAGATTTGCTTCTGCTAAAATATGACGTAAAGGCAATAAGTGGATTTGACGAGCATGCGTTATCAGGAGACAATGTAATTAGTCCGTATGGAAATTACAATGGTGCGTGTAATAAAGGCATAGATGATTTTGATAGTGTTTATTTAAGTAAAAATGATAGATTTGATTTGTCATTATATAATGGTGCTGAAGATATTATGTACTTCTGTGCATATGTACCGGACGACTTGAAATCATTCAGCAACTATATTTATACTAAAGGATTTAGTCAGTATTGGATTAAATATAGTATTTAGAGAATCTGGTGAACGAGTATGAAACATAAATCAAAATTAAAACAGTGTAAAAGCTGTGGTGCGGAAATAGCAAAAAGTGCAAAGAACTGTCCTCAATGTGGTGCGAAAAATAAAAAACCTGTGTATAAGAGAGTTTGGTTTATATTATTATGCATTATTGCAGTATTTATTATTATAGGAGCATTATCAGGAAACGATGAAAAGGCCAAATCAGACACTACAGGAAACAAACAGGTTGAAGAAGAAACTATTGAATATAAAAAGTGTGATATTGGAACAATGGATAAGGAGCTAGAGAATAATGCAGCATCAGCTAAAGATAAATATGAAGAACAGTATATAGAAATAACGGGTAAGTTGAGTGTCATCGATTCTGACGGCAAGTATATTTCTTTGACAGACCCTGATGATGAGTGGGATCTGGTTGGAATTATGTGTTATATCGAATCGGATGAACAGCTTGACGAGGTAAAAGAGTTGAGCACAGGTGACGACGTTACGGTAGGAGGCAAAGTAACAAATGTCGGAGAAATAATAGGTTATTCTATTGATATTGATTACATAAAATAGCAGACAAGAAGTAACATCTCACTGATGAATTAATATCTTTGAGATGTTATTTTATTAAAGACTAAAAAAAGCAATCAAACCTGTTGATTGGAAACAGGAAATCTGATAGAATAGCGGGAGATAAAAGGGAGTAGCTGGCCGTCAGTGTTCACTTCTTCGTCAGTACAGCTGTTAGAGATAGCAGCTCGGAGCGTGATTAAACAGCGAGACTTTTACTGTATATGCAGTAGGAGTCTCTTTTTGTTTGTCGGCATAATCAGGAAAGAAAGGATTTGAAATATGATTTTACAGGTAATTATGCTTATAGCAGGGTTTGTGCTTCTGGTAAAGGGAGCCGACTGGTTTGTTGAAGGCGCGGCAAGTATTGCCAAAAACATTGGTGTTCCCCAACTGATAATAGGACTTACAATTGTGGCTATGGGAACCAGCATGCCGGAAGCTGCCGTAAGCATTCAGGCGGCTCTGGCAGATAATGCGGGAATATCCGTAGGCAACATTGTCGGAAGCAATATTCTTAATATACTTATAATTCTTGGAATAACAGCTGTTATTACAAACGTCGCAATTCAGAAATCAACATTAATATATGAAATTCCGTTTATGACAGGGATTACAGTGCTTTTTATGATTTTCGGTATTACAGGAGCTGAAATAACATTGGCAGAGGGTATTGTTTTATGGATCTGCTTTATTGCTTTTCTTATCTATCTGTTTGTAATGTCAAAAAAGGGGCTGGTGCAGGAAACAGATGAAGCAAAGGATATTCCGCTGTGGAAATGTATTCTGCTTATGGCAATAGGCGGAGGCATGGTTGTGGCCGGCAGCGATTTTGCAGTTGAAGGAGCCACTGAAATCGCACGTTTCTTTGGTATGAGCGAAAGATTTATAGGGCTTACAATTGTTGCTTTCGGGACATCCCTGCCTGAGCTTGTGACTTCTGTAACAGCTGCCCGAAAAGGAAATGTAGGAATTGCAATCGGAAATATAGTGGGAAGCAATATCTTTAATATCCTGTTTGTAATAGGCACAACCTCTCTGATATGCGCTGTGCCTTTTGAACCGAAATTTGTTACAGACACGGTGATTGCGATTCTGAGTGGCATTCTGCTGTGGATAGGAACCTGCAGAAACCGGGAGCTGCGAAGAGGCAGCGGCATTATCATGCTGGCAGGCTACGTGCTGTATTTCATATACCTGTGCACAATATAGCGGGCGCTATATATGGATTTCACCCTCGGCAAGGACTGCTGCACTGCCTCCTACCTGTATGCTGCCGTCATTTCTGATACGGGTAGCTATCTTAGAGGCTCTGTTCATTGCCTCGCCCTGAATAAAGCACAGGTCTGTGTCTTTGGTTATAAGTTTGTTTAGATAAAGGTAATACGCGAGAGCGCCGCTTGCCGTACCTGTTGCAGCCTCCTCATTAATTCCGTACAGAGGAGCAAAGTCTCTGGCATATGCGGTGACTTCCCTTGAAGTATCCGGTGCAAACGGGTGAACTCCCACCACGCTGTACTCTTCCGACAGGGCGGAGAGAGCCTTCATATCGGGAGCAAGGCTGTTAAGCTCCGCTCTGCCGGATACCGGCAGGATAATATCGGGAAGCCCGGTTGATATTATCATAGGAAGCATGCCGGATTCCGGTATATTCTCCGCTCCGAGTATTTTATAAAGTCTATTTATTTCTGTTTTATCTGATATCGTGGCAATGTGAACAGGGCGGGCCATATCCATCATCACCGTATTATTCTTTACATTAATATTAAGGTTACCTGCTTTTGTGTGGGCAGTAAAGCTCCCCTCATCTGTAATACCGGTATGCTTCAACACATAAAACGAAGCGATGGTAGCGTGGCCGCAGAGGTCAACCTCTGAAACAGGAGTGAAATACCTGATTGTAAAATCGCATGGGCCGTTTCTTTTTATGAATGCGGTTTCCGAGTATCTCAGCTCTGCCGCTGTGCTTATGCATATTTTATCATCGGGAAAATCGCCGTCTGTTATTACCACTCCGGCAGGATTTCCTGCAAATATGTTTTCGGCAAATGCCTCTGCTATATAGAACTTCATTATATTAACCTCCGTACGTTATCCTGTATCAGTATAGCACATAAGGGGAAAAGATGTCATATATATATGAAGACAGGCATAGTATAGTTACAGGTGCAGCAAAAAGCAATGAAGTGAGTGAGAATATTCATAGATAAGCAAATAAATCGAGAATGTTTCAAAAAAACAGAAAATTGCACACAATTCCGTCAAAATTCATTGCACGCACAGAAGTAAAATTATATAATTTACCTATACGTAGCCGTCGTGACGTCGGACGGCAATCGCAATTATTAAAAAAGGAGATAGTAAAATGACTGAAAGAAACATGAAGTTAGCTTTAGAAGAAGCTAAAAAAGTAGTTGGTATGATTGAAGCTGATGCTTTAACAGATGCTCAGAAAGAGGCTATGATTAAAGAATCAATCGCAAACTTCAACGAAAACGTAAACCCTGGCTGGTTAGAATACAGAAAATCAGTATCAACTGACTCAGCATTCGTAGAATGGGAAGACGAAGGCGAAGTATTCAGAGATGCTTACGGTACAGAGTTCATTGACTGCTTAGGCGGCTTCGGTATCTTTGCCTGCGGACACGGCAACCCTGAAATCAAAAAGACAGTAAGAGCTCAGTTAGACAGATACTGCTTACATTCACAGGAATTAGTTGACCCGTTAAGAGGTTACCTTGCTAAGATTTTAGCAATGATCACTCCTGGTGACTTACAGTACTCGTTCTTCACAAACGGTGGAGCAGAGGCTATCGAAATGGCATTAAAGCTTGCTAGACTTGCTACAGGCGGAAAATGGTACATCTCAACTGTAAACGCATTCCACGGCAAATCAATGGGCGCTATCTCATTAGGCGGTAAGGCTGCTTACAGAGAAGACTATATCCCTATGATTCAGCAGGTTCAGCACGTAGAATACGGTAATGCGGCAGCTACAGAAGCAGCAGTTAAGAACTTAATCGCTGTAGGCGAAAAAGTTGCAGCTATCATCGTAGAGCCTATCCAGGGTGAAGGCGGAGTTATCATTCCACCAGAAGGATACCTCAAAGAGTTAAGAAGAATCGCTGACGAATACGGCTGCTGCCTGATCTTCGACGAAATCCAGACCGGTATGGGAAGAACAGGAACAATGTGGAGATGCGACCACGAAGGAGTTACTCCTGATATCATGACTTACGGTAAAGCCAGCAGTGGTGGTATCGTTCCTATCACAGGTATCATTGCAAGACCTTGGACTTATGAAAAATCAGGTGTTGGCACAGGTACAACTGGTAAGATGTTTGACAATCCATGGATCTTAGGATCACCTACATTTGGTGGTAACCCTCTTGCTTGCGCAGCATTTATCTCAACTATCAGATTTATGCTTGAAAACGATATTCCTGGCGAAATGGCTAAGAAAGGCGACTACTACATGAAAGGCCTTGCTAAGTTACAGGAAAAATATCCTACAGTTCTTAAGGACATCAGAGGTGCTGGATTATTAATCTGCATGGAATTCCCAGAGGCAGAAGTTGGTTACGAAGTAACTAAGGGATTATTCGCAAGAAAGGTTATGACTGCCGGTACATTAGTAAATGCTAAGACAGTAAGAATCGAACCGCCTGCAACTCAGAGCTATGAAACAATTGATAAGGTATTAGAAGCACTTGACGGAGCAATTGCTGACGTTAAGAAAGAATTCAATCTTTAATCTGATACATATATGAGGACCTCTTCGGAGGTCCTTTTTTTCGGAATTGTGAAAAAAAGGCATAGTTTGCGGTTGAAGAAAATGGCAGACATATGGAGAATTATGCTGAAAAAACAGTATTTCTTTGCGAACGCATTTCAAAAAAAGTAGTTTTTTGCTCTAATAATCTTACTATCTTTATACAATGTTCTAAAATCAAAACTTTCCTTGACCGCCCAAATAAGTATTGATATAATTTAATAGGTAACTAAATAATTTTTATGTAAGCCGTACATTACATACAGTTTTAAACCGTACGGAATGCATATGGCATTAATTTGTAGCTTAAAAGAGGATAGACTATTTATCACCTGTTTAAGACCATACATCAATGTGTGGCCGTTTTTTATGCGATTAATACAAGGACAGGCTGACAGTCAATCGGCTTTTAGGCCAAAGGTGTTATCATATCGGAAAAGGAGAAGATAAAATGACTGAAAGAAACATGAAGTTAGCTTTAGAAGAAGCTAAAAAAGTTGTTGGCATGATCGAAGCTGACGCTTTAACAGATGCTCAGAAAGAAGCTATCATTAAAGAATCAATCGCAAACTTTAATGAAAACGTAAACCCTGGCTGGTTAGAATACAGAAAATCAGTATCAACTGACTCAGCATTCGTAGAATGGGAAGACGAAGGCGAAGTATTCAGAGATGCTTACGGTACAGAGTTCATTGACTGCTTAGGCGGCTTCGGTATCTTTGCCTGCGGACACGGCAACCCTGAAATCAAAAAGACAGTAAGAGCTCAGTTAGACAGATACTGCTTACATTCACAGGAATTAGTTGACCCGTTAAGAGGTTACCTTGCTAAGATTTTAGCAATGATCACTCCTGGTGACTTACAGTACTCGTTCTTCACAAACGGTGGAGCAGAGGCTATCGAAATGGCATTAAAGCTTGCTAGACTTGCTACAGGCGGAAAATGGTACATCTCAACTGTAAACGCATTCCACGGCAAATCAATGGGCGCTATCTCATTAGGCGGTAAGGCTGCTTACAGAGAAGACTATATCCCTATGATTCAGCAGGTTCAGCACGTAGAATACGGTAATGCGGCAGCTACAGAAGCAGCAGTTAAGAACTTAATCGCTGTAGGCGAAAAAGTTGCAGCTATCATCGTAGAGCCTATCCAGGGTGAAGGCGGAGTTATCATTCCACCAGAAGGATACCTCAAAGAGTTAAGAAGAATCGCTGACGAATACGGCTGCTGCCTGATCTTCGACGAAATCCAGACCGGTATGGGAAGAACAGGAACAATGTGGAGATGCGACCACGAAGGAGTTACTCCTGATATCATGACTTACGGTAAAGCCAGCAGTGGTGGTATCGTTCCTATCACAGGTATCATTGCAAGACCTTGGACTTATGAAAAATCAGGTGTTGGCACAGGTACAACTGGTAAGATGTTTGACAATCCATGGATCTTAGGATCACCTACATTTGGTGGTAACCCTCTTGCTTGCGCAGCATTTATCTCAACTATCAGATTTATGCTTGAAAACGATATTCCTGGCGAAATGGCTAAGAAAGGCGACTACTACATGAAAGGCCTTGCTAAGTTACAGGAAAAATATCCTACAGTTCTTAAGGACATCAGAGGTGCTGGATTATTAATCTGCATGGAATTCCCAGAGGCAGAAGTTGGTTACGAAGTAACTAAGGGATTATTCGCAAGAAAGGTTATGACTGCTGGTACATTAGTAAACGCTAAGACAGTAAGAATTGAACCGCCTGCAACTCAGAGCTATGAAACAATAGACAGAGTATTAGCGGCACTTGACGAATCAATCGCTGACGTTAAGAAAGAATTCAATTTATAATTTAAATAACACACAAAAATACTGCTGTACATTTGTACGGCAGTATTTTTAATGAACAAAAGTTAATTATTAATCTGATTATTAATTATATGTATGAGCTCTATTCTTGAAGAAACATCAAGCTTATAGAATATGTTGCGCATATGGCTTTTGACAGTATTCAAAGAAATACAAAGGTAATCCGCAATATCATTATTAGAAAACCCGTCATAGACCAGTCCTGTGATTTCACGCTCTCTTTTGGTCAGTCCATAATGCTTGCCAGCAGCATCAATAAGCTCGGCAGGTGTAGCAGTATGGGCAATGCCGCTGTCTGTAGATGAAGGAATATGGCAAAAATCCTTTTTGTATATAAAATAGCATACACCACAATTCAGGATAAAAAGTATCCAGCCTGAAACATCATGAGACTCTCTGCCCCATGTGAGAGTTTCAATTGTGCCGATTGAATAAGAAAACCTTATCTGATATAGGTAATAGATAATCAGCACAACAGAAATAAATATGATTGAGCTCTGTGTTAGTGAAGATGCGCCTTTAGATATTGATTTAAAGCCGCATATGATGATTAAAACGCATGAAACAGCAGCAAACAGGATTTCTGTACACGAATAGAAATTCTGTGCAGATGTACTGGTAAGATAATAAGAGGAATCCATAAGCAGCGTCGCAATCAGCACTAAGACTGCGGTGCCTGCAGCTGCAAATATCTTGCCTGCAGTAAAAATATTTTTATCTGCACAGCCGGATATATTCAAGGTGTTGTCGCGCATATGAAACAACATATTTAGCCAGGAAAACAAAAGCATACCGTATGAAAAATAGTCGGCAGCCCTAAAGAATACTTTAACATTATAGTGATTAAAAAGTACCTCCTGAGAGTAAAAGGCACACAAAAGAAGTCCGATAAATGCTGTATTGGAGACAAAAATCAGAGTAGTCATATATATCTTTTTGTTTATGAATTTATCTCTGCCTTGAACCAGGAGCAGTACGAGGCAGATTAGGCCGCTGATTGCAGTAAGCAGATATTGAAGCAGCACATTGTAAATATACATACCAAAACTCCTTAAATTAGAAATCACATAGATTATATAATACATATTATTTTCTGACAATGAGTTTTAGCTAAAGAAATGCGTTTAAAATATGGGATTAACAAAAATCGCCCGAACGGGTGATAGCCAAAAATGATGAATTTTATTAATATTGTGATAATTCGTTGTCGTATTTGAAACTAGTATATTTACAAGGAGGAAAAAATGAAAAAAAGAAGCTTATTGTTTATCTGCATATTGGCTGTTTGCTGTTTTGCGCTGGCAGGCTGCGGAGATAAAACCGATGACCCGTTAAAAGTAAGCTGCAATAACGGCATGATGGTAGGTCAGGCAGAGGAGGGGATAATATCGTTTTTGGGAGTTCCTTATGCTGAGGCGCCGGTAGGAGAGTTGAGATGGAAGGCTCCTGTACCTGCAGCAGACAGTGACGAAGAAATCATCTGTGATGATTTCGGATATACTGCATTGCAGTATGAATGGCCGACAGAGCCGGCATCATATGAAGAAAAAAGCGAGGATTGTCTTACACTCAACATATGGAAATCAGAAGAAGCCTCAGATGAGCCAAAAGCTGTAATGGTTTGGTTCCATGGCGGATCACACGCTTGGGGAGGAACTGCTGACCCTATGTATAATGGTGAGAATTTTGTTAAAGCTCACCCTGAGGTTATTCTTGTAACGGCAAACTATAGGCTTGGTATGATGTCATGGGCTGATTTTACACAGATTCCAGGCGGCGAGGAGTATACAGACTTAAACCTTGGAATAAGAGATCACCTGTGTGCGCTTGAATGGGTACAAAAAAATATCGAGCAGTTTGGCGGAGATGCAGGTAATGTAACAATATTCGGTGAATCAGCAGGAGGTATGTCAACAGCAGATCTTTTAGTATCGCCTATGTCAGAGGGGCTTTTTAATAAGGTTATAATACAGAGCGGTGGGCTTACTGTTTCTCCAAAATCAGAGGGCACTGCAGAGGCGCAGGAATTTGCTGATGTGATTATGGAGGCCTCCGGCTGCAAAAATATGGACGAATTAAACGCCCTGACTACAGAGGAGCTGCTTGCGCTAGATGACGAATATGGCCTTGGCGATTATTCCTGCGGTTCATATTCTGATGGAGTGGTTATCCCATATGAAGAAGATTTAGAAGCTGCGTTTCAAAGTGCAGCAGACAGAGGCGTCAAGCTTATGCTTGGAGCTAATGGCGACGAATGGAATTATTTTATGACAGATTCTGATGGTGAAACAAACGACGAAAAGTTTGAAAACTGGAAAGCAGGCATGGACGAAATCTGGGAAGCATATTATGGTGATAACAAGGACGCCATGGATAAATTCTATGAAATACAAAGCAAGGATATAGCAGAAGAATATGCCAAAGATGAAAATGTAAAAGATGCACTTATTAAATCATCGTTTATTACAGAAACATGGAGACTATATCATACAGAAATTGCGGATATATTTTCTGATTTCGGAGGCGAGACCTACATGTATTATTGGGACGTACCTTCTACATCAGAAGAATATTACAAGAGCGCTTGTCATGCAATAGAGCTTGCGTATGTATTTAACAATCTGCAGGATACTATTTATTGCGGAGATAATCCTGACAAGGCCACTGCACAAAAAGCGCATAGCGCATGGGCAAGCTTTGCGACAGCAGGTAATCCATCAATATCAGAAGCAGAATGGACTGCATATGATTCAAAAGCAAGGGAGACTATGATGATAACTCTTGATGGGTGGACTATGCAGGCAGATCCATACAGTGAAGTAAGAAAACTGGTTACAAAAGTAGATGCGGATATTCTATAACTAGACGGCGCATACATAAACCCCCTCAGGAAACTGTTGACCTGAGGGGATTTTAGTACGAGTGCTAGGATAGCCTCGGCAGACTCCATTCAAAGTGTGAAGCAAGGAGTCTTACAGCTATAATGAAGCCTGTTGCAGCCAGCATGGCTATATACCTGCCGGCAAATAGTCTGAGCAGGCAAAACAAAACAGCGCCGGCAATAGAGGCTGTAGCATAGATATGCTTTACAAATATATCGGGGGTGTTTCCAGCCATTATATCCTTCAAAAGCCCTCCGCCTACACCAGTTACAACGCCTACAAATACAGGCAGGAACAGTCCCGCGTCAGGAGTTGTCTCAAAGGCTCTCATGGCGCCTGAAACTGTAAATATGCCAAGACCGATAGAGTCTGTAACAAGCATCAGGATACTGCTTCGTGAAACAAAATTCCTGACAGCAGGGATAAATATTATGAAGCAGGTTATTATAGCTGTTATTGCATAGATAGGGTTCTGAAACATTGCAGGCGGCGTAGCCCCCAGAATTATATCCCTCAGGACGCCGCCTCCTACAGCTACACTGAGGCCTAATATACATACTCCAAAAATATCCATGTTTTTTCTGATGCCGGTAAGGGCACCTGATACTGCAAAAGCGGCAGCTCCTATAAGCTCAAGAATAAGAATGAAAATGTCCATAAAAATATTATCTCCTTTCGGGCATTAAAAAACAGAGAGGATTAAAATTTAATCTTCTCTGTCTGTTTACCTGAAAGAGTTACTTCGTCGGTGACTGCGCTTTCCAGAGCCGGTCGGAATACGGTCCTTTTGCCTGAGAGTATTACACCTTCGGCGGCTCTAAAAAGCTCTCTCCCGAATTCGTCATTCCTGAAGCTATTTTATCATCTGTTTTAAAAACAGGCAAGCCCTTATTTCACAAGGCTGTTTACGGCTTTAATAAGAGCATCAACTTCTTCATCTGATGTAGCCCATGATGTTACAAATCTTACCGCAGCCTTAGTGCCATCAATGGGCTCCCACATCTCAAAGGCAAATTCCTTTTCAAGCCCCTTAATCATATTGTTATCAAGCACAGGGAATATCTGATTTGTAGGCGAGTCGATAAAGAGCGGAATACCCGCAGTCTTTAATCCCTCAGACAGCTTTTGAGCAGTTCTGTTGGCGTTTTCGGCCAGTCTGAAATACAGATTGTCTTTGAACAGAGCGGCAAACTGCACGCCTAAAAATCTGCCCTTTGCAAGCATGCCGCCTTTCTGCTTGATATGATATCTGAAATCACTTTTAAGAGCATCATTTAATATTACAAGAGCCTCTCCGAACATCGCTCCGTTTTTAGTACCGCCTATGTAAAAAGCATCGGTAAGCTGTGCGATATCCTCAAGTGTCAGGTCGCAGGACTTAGCCATAAGACCGCAGCCCAGTCTGGCGCCGTCCATATACATATACAGATTATATCTGTCGCAGATTTCCCTAAGCTCTGTAAGCTGCTTCTTTGTGTAGACAGTACCGAGCTCAGTGCTTTGAGAAATATACACAAGACGCGGCTTTACCATATGCTCATCTGTGTGCGATTTTATAACTTTCTCGATTTCGGCAGGGGAAACAAGACCGTCTGCTGACGGCACAGCTATTACCTTGTGGCCGGTAGACTCTATGGCTCCTGTTTCGTGAACATTGATGTGTCCTGTGTATGCGGCAATGGCAGCCTCGTGAGGTCTTAAAAATGCTGAGATGGCTGTGAGGTTGACCTGTGTTCCTCCCACCAGCAGATGAACTGCCGCATCGCTTCTGCCGATTTCCTTTTTAATTATACCGGCAGCCTCGTCGCAGAATTTATCCTCTCCGTAGCCGGGAGTGTGCACCATATTTATATCAGCCATAGCCCTGAAAACCTCAGGGCAGGCTCCCAGTGTGTAATCGGATTTAAAATATATCATAAGAAAACTCCTTTTGTTTAATCTGCCTCTAATTATATCATATGAGAATATTGTTTCAAATTCCTTTATTTCTGACCGTAAAAAATGTATAATTGAATAGCAATGTTTGAAACTGTTAAGAAAAGAGGTCAATATGAATTTCTATACTGTTGATTATATAGACGATAAACTTATGATTTTAGATCAGACAAAGCTTCCGGGGCAGGAAATATACATCGAGCTTGCAGCTAAAGAGGATGTCTGGGATGCCATATACAAACTCAAAGTGAGAGGAGCTCCCGCAATAGGAGTTGCCGCGGCGCTGGGACTGTTTGTTTCTGTCAGAGATACAGAGTCTGATTTTGAGAATGTGTTTAAGCAGACAAAGGACTATCTGGCATCATCAAGACCCACAGCGGTAAATCTGTTCTGGGCGCTTTCCAGAATGGACAGGAAATATGAAGAGGTAAAGCATCTTGCTTTAGCCGAAATCAAGAAGGCGCTGCTTGACGAGGCCCTTGCCATAATGGAGGAGGACAGGGATTTCTGCCATGGAATGGGCGAAAACGGACTTACGCTTCTTAAACCCGGAATGGGCATACTTACACACTGCAATGCGGGAGCGCTGGCAACAGCAGGCATAGGCACCTGCCTTGCGCCGATTTATCTGGGAAACGAAAGAGGATATAGCTTCAAGGTGTATGCGGATGAAACAAGACCTCTGCTGCAAGGCGCAAGACTGACCTCATGGGAGCTTTCAAAATCGGGAATAGATGTAACTCTCATATGCGACAATATGGCTTCCTCTGTTATGAAAGAGGGAAAAATAGACGCTGTTGTGGTAGGCTGCGACCGTATGGCGGCAAACGGCGACGGAGCCAACAAGATAGGCACATCGGGAGTGGCGATACTTGCAAAGGAATACGGCATACCGTTCTATATGTATGTGCCGTCATCGACCATTGACCTTGACACCCCGTCAGGAGAGGATATCGTAATTGAACAGAGAAATCCGGAGGAGATATACAGAATGTGGTATGAAACCCCTATGGCTCCTGACGGAATTAAAACATACAATCCGGCATTCGACGTGACAGATCACAGATATATAACGGCTGTTGTCACCGAAAAGGGCGTGGTATATCCGCCGTTTGACGTGAACCTTAAGAAGCTGTTTGAATAAATTTAAGCGATATAGCGGTCTTAACCTTAAAAAATATGTGAAATCAGAAGCGATATTTGATATAATTAGTGGGTTGAGTATGAATACCGGTGAAACAAGAGGTAAAAAATGAGCTATAAAGTAAAACTGAAAACATTTGAGGGTCCCTTTGACCTTCTTGTATATCTCATTGAAAATGCCAGAGTGGATATATATGATATAGCTATTTCTGAAATTACGGATCAGTATATGGCGTATCTTGAGGAAATGCAGAAGCTTGATGTGGCTGTGGGCAGCGAATTTATGGTACTTGCCGCAAACCTCATAGATATCAAGACAAAGATGCTGCTTCCTAGATTAAATGAGGATGGGCAGGAGATTACCGAAGAAGATCCGAGAAGCCAGCTGGTCGAAAAAATCCTTGAGTACAAGAGATTTAAGCAGATATCGCAGATGCTCTCCGAATATGAGGAGGAGAACTCTCATATTTACGAGAAGCCAAAAGAGGATATTTCCGAATATCTTGAGCAGCCTGACGAGTATCTCAGCCTTGAAATAGGGCAGTTTGTAAATGCCTTTAATCTGTTTCTCAGCAAGAAAAAAAGAGTTGAAGATGTCAGACGCCATTATGTCAGAATTGAAAGAGAGCGTGAAAGCACCGAAAACAGAATGGCATTTATAAAAAATCTGTTCAGGATGAGAAATACCCGTACAGTTCCTTTCAGCGACCTTGTTGTTGACAAGGAGGACAAATACGATGTGGTTCTGGCATTTACATCTGTGCTTGAGATGAGCAAGGCAAGGATTGTCAGGGCGGATCAGCAGAAGATGTACGGAGAGATTATGATTACAAAATTAGAGGAGGGCTCTGATGACAAGTAAAAAAACAATGAAATCAGCATTTGAATCTATGATGTTTGTATGGGGAGAGCCACTCGATGTCAAGCTTGCAGCAGAGGTGTTCAATATGAACCCCAAAGACGCCTATGACTGCTTTAAGGAGCTGCAGGAAGAATATGAGCAGGAGGCAAGAGGCATACGCATAAGAGAGATAAACAAAAGCTTTCAGTTTGTAACGGATATAGATAATGCAGAATACATAGAAAGACTCTGCACACCTGTCAAGGTTAAAAGACTTTCCCAGTCTGCGCTGGAGGTGCTTGCAATAATCGCATATAAGCAGCCTGTAACCAAGGGTGAAATCGAAAGCATCAGAGGCATCAGAGCCGACAGGGTTGTAGACGGCCTTATAGCCAAGGAGCTTGTAGAGGAAAAAGGCAGGTCGGACAGAATAGGCAGACCCATACTCTACGGTACAACGGATACATTTCTGAAACACTTCGGCTTCAAATCTTTAAAAGAGCTTCCGGAGATCGAGGATATAGAGGCTGCAATGGAGGGCGAGGCTCCTGAAGACGAGCTTGATATGCAGCAGATATCAATAGACATATGAATACATACGGTCCGCATTTTTGATGCGGGCTGTTCTTTTTTTGACCCGGCGGCATAAATTGGAGATATGAAGAAAAATAGATTTAAAAAGAATTACAGAATTGCAACCGCCGCTTATGCCTTTGTGCTGGTGGTGGCGCTGATTGTTTCATCAGCATCGGGACTTCCCGAAAACAGCAGCCTGAGCGCCGTAATGACAGGGAATATAGCGGCGCCTCAGGTTTCTGCCGCGCAGGCGATACTTACAGACGAGAACGGAAAAGTTTTATACGAAAAAAACAGCAGTCAGAGAGCATATCCTGCAAGCACCACCAAAATACTCACCTGTATTACGGCCCTTGATATAATGGAGGAAATTAAAGCGGATATAGACCAGACGGTTACGGTTCCAAAGGAGGCTGCCGGAGTTGAGGGCTCCTCTGTATATCTCAAAGCAGGCGAGCGTATAACCTTTAAAGACCTGCTTTATTCGGCCATGTTAAGGTCGGGAAACGATGCGGCAACAGCCATAGCCGTAATAGCGGGAGGAAATGAAGCCGAGTTTGTAAGGCTTATGAACAAAAAGGCCTCCGAAATCGGCTGCACAAATTCAAGCTTCATAAATCCAACGGGACTGTTTGACGAAAACCACTACACAACAGCTGCCGATATGGCTAAGATTGCGGCATACGCCATGAAAAACCATACTTTCAGGCAGATAGCCTCGGCAGAGGAATATACGGCAAAGAGGCAGGCTTTTGCTGTAACACAAAGCACTGGTAAGGAATATATAGAATACAGAATGTATAATAAAAACAAGACAGTCCACGAATACGAGGGGGCAACAGGTATAAAAATCGGATATACCAAAGCCTCCGGCAGAACACTGGCAGCATCGGCTGCAAGGGGCGAGTGTGAGGTGATTGCAGTTGTAATGGCAGCCCCGGACTGGTTTAATGATGCATACAGGCTGATGGACTACGGGTTCGGACTTCTTGGGGAGGAGTGAGTAACCTGAAATATGGTTGTATAGATGCGGGCACAGAAAACTGCCCCTGCTCTCTTGCAGAAACAGGCAACTGTATTTACTGCAGCAGACTGGCGGGAAAAGACTATTGTGACTGTGACTGGAGAGGCGTGTGCGTATTTAATGAATACCGCCAGAACGGAGAAAAAATACGGGCGGCAAGAGATGAATTCACAGCCCGGATAGCAGACAGGAAACAGTACACTGAGGACCTTTATACTCTGGTGCTTGATACAGGTACGGGATTTGCAATAAAAGCCTCTGCGCCGGGCAGCTTCATTTCGGTAAAAAAACCGGAATGTTCAGGCTGGTACAGTATGCCGGTATCAGTTATACGAAGCGATACGGAAAACGGATATATACATATTGCGGTAAAAAAAATATCTGCCAAAAGCAAAAGGGTACTTGAAGAGGGCGAAATGCTTTCGGTAAGAGGAGTGTTCCGAAACGGTATAATAGGGCTTGGAGAGGCTGCAAAGGCAAAGGGGCCTGCGGCAGTAGTATCAAAGGGCATAGGTTTTGCTTCCGCGGCGCACTTTGTAAATTCATACCCCGACAGCAATATGTATATTGATACGGATAAAATCTGTCAGGAGCTTGTCAGGGATTATCTGCCTCAGGGCTTCAGAGGCAGACTTAAATATGTAAACCTCAACGAGGAAAAACAGGATATAGCAAAGGAGCTTGAAAGCTATAGCTGCGCGGTTATAGCGGCATCGGAATACTTTACGGAGTTTTTCAGGGCAAACTGCGGAGAGAAACTGCGTCTTGCGGTTCTGAACAACTACAACATATGCTGCGGAGAGGGAATATGCGGCGCCTGCTGCGACAGCGGCGGCAACAAAATGTGTAAATGCTGCGGCATACAGGGCGGATTTTAAAGGAAAAGAGATGAATTCAGCGACCGTTTTAATATGTTAAGGAACTTACACTCGCTGCAAGATCATCAAAGACTGCAAAGGGAAACATTCGTATTAAGGTTGCTTCCATAACAGATGAAAACGGAAACCCTGTAGACTTATCAGAGCTTAAAGCTAAAGGCAATACAGTTAAGTACAAATTCTACAGATCGGAAAAGAAAGCAGCTGAATACGGCGCAAGAATTGAAAAAGACACTGATAACAACTCATATATCAACAACACAGGTAAGAAAGGCGCCAAGTATTTCTACAAGGTAAGAGTTATGGTATATGACTCAAACGGTAAACTTGCTGCAAAGAGCGAACTTAAGCAGTGCAAATATGCGACAAGAATATGGAGTAAATAACTGACTGAAACAAGGCAGGTCTATATTTCATAGTTAACAAGTAAATTAAGTAATACCAGGCAGACAATCTACTGAATTAAGGCAGATTGTCTGTTTGCTTATATTTCTGTTTTTAATTTTTGCCATTTGCCAAATGCGTATAGATGTGGTATAGTTAATTGGTTAAACATATTTTTAAATGGTGAACTTATGGAAAAAATAATACGCACTGAAAATTTAATATTTCAATATCCTGCAGATGAGGACGTTAAACCCGAGCCTGCGGTTAAAGATATAACCATAGAGATTGAAAAGGGCAGTTTCACAGCAATAATAGGCAGAAACGGCTCCGGCAAATCAACTATTGCCAAGACCTTTAATGCGCTGCTGCTTCCGACATCGGGGGCAGTATATGTCAAAGGATATGATACAAAAGATGCGGACAGGCTGTGGGATATAAGACAGACTGCCGGTATGGTGTTTCAGAACCCCGACAATCAGCTGGTTTCATCTATAGTAGAGGATGATGTTGCTTTCGGTCCCGAAAACATCGGTATCAAATCTGAGGAAATCAGATGCATAGTAGACGAAGCGCTGTTTTCTGTCGATATGTATGATTTCCGCAAAAAAGCGCCTCATATGCTTTCAGGCGGACAGAAGCAGAGAATAGCCATAGCCGGAGTAATAGCGATGAAGCCGGAGTGCATCATATTTGATGAGCCGACAGCTATGCTTGACCCCAAAGGGCGCAGTGAGGTTATGAATATCATCAGGAAGCTTCACAGCGAGGGAATTACAATAATCCTCATAACTCATTTTATGGAGGAGGCTGCGGATGCAGACCGCATAGTTATTATGAACAGCGGCAAAATCGTAGCGGACGGTACGCCTCAGGAGGTCTTTTCAGACAGAGAGGCTATTGAAGCGGCAGGACTCAGAGTGCCTATGGCGGCAGACATTGCAGATGCCCTCAGAGGCAAAGGTATAGATATACCTCAGGGGATTATAGATACAGAGGAGTTAGTAAGAGCGATATGTCAGTTAAAGTAGAGAACCTAACACATATATATAACGAGGGTCTGCCTCACGAGTCGGTTGCGGTGCAGGACGTCAGCTTTTCCATAGAGGACGGACAGATAGCGGGGATAATAGGTCATACCGGTTCGGGCAAATCCACGCTGGTGCAGCATTTAAACGGACTTATCAAGCCAAAGACAGGCAGCATATATATAGATGGAGAAAACATCTGTGACGGCAAGACTGTAATGCGTGAGATACGCAAAAAAGTGGGGCTGGTATTTCAGTATCCGGAATATCAGCTTTTTGAGGAGACGGTATTTAAAGACGTTGCTTTCGGACCTAAGAATATAGGGCTTGCGGACGAGGAACTTGAGGACAGAGTAAGAGAAGCCATAGAACTTGTGGGACTTGACTATGAGCAGATTAAGGACAAGTCACCCTTTGACCTTTCCGGAGGACAGAAGCGAAGAGTCGCTATAGCAGGAGTAATAGCGATGAAGCCTAAGGTTCTGATACTCGATGAGCCGACGGCGGGACTTGACCCCAAGGCTCACAGAGATGTGCTTGATATGATAATCCGAGTACACGAGCACGAGAACAATATTACCATAATGGTTTCTCACAATATGGAGGATATAGCTTCAATGTGCGACAAGGTTATAGTTATGGACAGAGCCCATGCGGTAATGGAGGGCACGCCTGAAGAGGTCTTTGCAAGAAGAGCAGAGCTCAAACAGATGGGACTTGCAGCTCCGCCTGTTACGGAGCTTATAGATATGTTAAATGACAGGGGATTTAAGCTTGACGGCAATATCCTGACAAGAGATAAGGCGGTCGAAGAAATATACAAGGCAATCAGAGGAAATATAAATGCTTAGAGATATAACACTGGGACAGTACTACCCCGGCAATTCGTGGGTGCACAGTCTTGATGCACGAATAAAAATAATAGCGACAATAGTATATATAGTGGCGCTGTTCATAGTTGATAACTTTTACGGCTTTATAATATCGGCGGCGGCTCTCGGAGCTGTGATAGCGGTGTCAAAGGTGCCGCTGAGGTTCATACTCAGAGGACTCAAGCCCGTATTTATAATAATCATATTTACGTTTGTCTTAAATCTGTTTATGGTTAAGGGCGATGTTATATGGAGTCTTGGATTTCTTCATATTACAAGACAGGGCGTCAGAACCGCGGTATTTTTAGGCATCAGACTGGTACTGCTGATAATCGGTTCGTCAATGCTTACTCTTACCACCAAGCCTATAAGCCTGACTGACGGTATCGAGAAGCTGCTTTCTCCAATGAAAAAGATAGGAGTGCCTGCGCATGAACTTGCGATGATGATGACTATAGCGCTCAGATTTATCCCTACGCTGCTTGAGGAAACTGACAAGATAATGAAAGCTCAGCAGGCGAGGGGGGCCGACTTTGAAAGCGGCAATCTGATACGCAGAGCCAAGAGCCTGATACCTATACTTGTTCCCCTGTTTATAAGTGCTTTCAGGATAGCTTCGGAGCTTGCCATGGCAATGGAGGCAAGATGCTACAGAGGCGATGAGGGCAGAACAAGAATGAATGAAATGAAACTTGAGGGAAGAGATGCGGTGGCAGGTCTGCTGCTGGCGGCATTTCTTGCGGCAACAATTGCAGAGGCGGTAATTCTTTAATGAGACAGAGAAACATTAAAAACCTTGAAGAAAAAATAAATGCGGCAAAAGAATCTCTGGTTGAAAACCCGGATAATATGAAAGGCAGATGGAGAGAACTGTTTGAAACATCCGGCGGAGAGCTGGCGCTCGAAATAGGCTGCGGCAAGGGACAGTTCATAATATCTCACGCGAAAGCAAACCCGCAGAATATGTATCTTGCGATAGAGGGTCAGAGAAACGTGCTTCTGAGAGGACTTCAGAAAGCCAAGGCAGAGCAGCTCAAAAACGTTATGTTCTTTGCAAAGTATATAGACGATGCAAATGATTTATTTGAAAAGGGTGAGATTGATAAGATTTATCTTAATTTCAGCGACCCGTGGCCAAAGGACAGGCACGCCAGAAGAAGACTGACTCACAGGGACAGACTCAAAACATATTTTGATGTTCTCAAAGAGGATGGTGTTATAGAGTTTAAAACCGACAATGACCCGCTGTTTGAATTTTCAATGGAGGAAATCAGAGAGTCAGGCTATGAAATACTGGAATACACAGAGGATCTGCACAACTCGGAGTACGAGTCGAAGTATACGACTACCGAATATGAAGACAGGTTCAGTGCAGGCGGCAAAAATATAAATTATGTTAAATTTAAAAGAAATACTGCTTCGGAGTAATATCTGGGCAGTATTTTTTATAGCAGGCGTAGGACGTGCCGCCGTTGCAGAGGATAGCGACCCTGCCTGTAACGGCAAGAATCCGCTCCAAATCGGCAGGCTCCACATTTTTAATGCTGCTGTCACTGCTCCCGATGATATCACAGCTATGAATCACATCATGCAGAGCTATATGGTTGCGCAGCAGCAGTGCCTTCTTTTCCTCGATGCTTTGGGGAACCCTCTCGCCCGTCACTGCTGCAAGCATTTTCCAGAAGCGATTCTGCGGATGTCCGTAATAAAAGCCAACCTCACGAGATTTCTTAGAGGGGGCTGTCCCCAGAATCAGCACCCTGCAATCTGCATCGCAGACGGGGGCAAATTCCTGCGTCACTCGCTCCCAGTGCTTTTCGTTTTTTTCGGTTTTCGCTGTTTTCTCCTTCTTCATGCAATCAGTCCTCTTTCAGCCAGCTTGCCGCATCCAGTGCGTGATAGGTAATCAGGATGGAGGCACCTGCGCGCTTCATGGCAATCAGATTTTCCATAACAATCCGCTTTTCCTCTATCCAGCCCTGCTGTGCCGCCGCCTTCACCATGGCATACTCGCCGCTGACGTTATAGACGGCAATGGGTAAATCAAAGCGATTTGCCGCCGCTTCGACCACATCCAGATACGCAAGGGCAGGCTTGATGATATAAAAATCTGCTCCCTCCTCGATATCGTCTGCAATTTCACGCAGGGCTTCCTTTTTATTGCAGACATCCATCTGATAGGAGCGTCTGTCCCCAAACTGCGGTGCGGAATGTGCCGCATCCCGAAAGGGGCCGTAATAGCCGGAGGCAAATTTCGCGCTGTACGCCATGATGGGGATATGCAGAAGGCCCGCTTCATCCAGAGCATGACGAATTGCCGCCACGCGCCCGTCCATCATATCCGAAGGGGCGATGATATCCGCACCTGCCTGCGCGAGCGTGACGCTCATTTTCGCCAGAAGGGGCAGGGTTTCATCATTTAAAATATGCTCTCCCTCAACTAAGCCGCAATGCCCATGCGAGGTATATTCGCAAAGGCAAACATCCGCAACCACAAGCAGAGAGGGATACTTCTTTTTGATATGGCGAATGGCTCTCTGGGTGATGCCGTCCGGAGCATACGCCTGCGAGCCGACCGCATCCTTTTCCTTGGGAATCCCGAAAATCAACACACCTGCAATGCCGCTTGCCGCCACCTCTGCGAGCATTTCATCCATGCGGTCAACGGAATATTGGAACACGCCCGGCATAGAAGGAATCGGATTTTTGATATTCTCCCCTTCTATCACAAAAACGGGGTAAATCATCTCCTCTGCGGAAATTCTGGTTTCGCGCACCAACCTTCGCATGGCTTCTGAACCGCGCAGTCTTCTGAATCTTCTCATTTGTCCGTCTCCTTTTCGGTTGTTTTTGTTTTGCTTGCTTCTTCCAAAATCACCTCTATGATGCCATCCACATTGAAGGTCTGCGCCGTCAGAGCAGGAAAATCCCCATAGGACGCAAGCGTTTTGGCGGTGGAGGTACCGATGCAGACCGCCGTTGTGCCTTGGGGCATTGTGCCGCCCTGTGCAAAAAAGCCGCGCACGCCTGAGCCGCTCGCAAAGGTGATAAAATCCATTTCCTTGGCTGCTTCATGGGCAAAGCGGCGTTTTTCGGCATCAATGGCAATATCATATAATTTTACATCTGTGTATTGCTTCTTTTCTTTTGCTAAAATCTCCGTCAGGACAGGAGAACCCTGCGCCGCACGGAGAATCAGAATTTTTTCATCCGCACCGACTACACTGCAAAGCCCCTTCGCAAGGCTTTCCACATCGTAGGTTTTGGGGAGAAAGGCGGGATAAATGCCGCGCTTTTCCAGAGCGGCGGCTGTGCCTGTGCCGATGACGGCAAACCGCAGCTGCGCCAGTGTGCGGATGTCGATTCTCCGCTTTTGCAGCGCTTGAAAAAAAATTTCAACCCCGTTAGGGCTTGTGAATACCGCCCATGTATCGGCAGTGATGCTCTGCAATGCCTGTTCTAAGGCTTCATTTTCCCAATCGGGGACAAGGGTGGCATAATCCAGCTCCGTGACAGTCGCACCCAATTCCTCTAAGCGGTTCCTGAG
>OLOV01000251.1_pt1 | contig 47926 bp, 44 predicted proteins | sample 1672931 | NCBI WGS metagenome assembly OLOV01 (sample SAMEA3136738, study PRJEB25190) | human gut metagenome | biome: human gut; feature: human-associated habitat; material: faeces | place: Austria | collected 2013 | reverse complement strand
AACAAGGGCGTTGATGGTCAAAATGTTTAGACTTGGCTGGCAATCGATGAGGATGTGGTCGTAGAATGGGCGGGCTGCATCCACATACTGGCGCAGCATGTTTTCCCTGCCGTATTCGTTGATGAGCAGGGTTTCGTACCCGGAGAGCTGGATGGAGGAGGGCATGAGGTCGATGCCCTCGGCGTGGTGGATTATTCCCTCGGATGGGTCTATGGGCTGCTCCGCGATGGCTTTGTCGATGACGTCGGCAATGGTGTAGGATAGCTCGTCTGGGTTCTGGCAGCCCAGCGACATTGTGAGATTTGCTTGCGGATCGAGATCGACGCACAGCACTTTTTCACCTTGCTGGACAAGGGCGGCGGCGAGGTTCACCGTGGTGGTCGTCTTTGCCACGCCGCCCTTCTGGTTGACGATTGCGATTACTTGGGACATGGAATTGCTCCTTTCGGTGTAGTGCTTCTAAGCTGGTATTGAGCGTTATATCTCTTTTCCGGCCAAGTAATAATATTTACGGGGGAGTATGGGGGGGGTGCGGCAGGCTGCCCCCGATTCCCTCGACAGCAGAAAAAGGGAGGCTTTCTGAAAAAGGGCAGACTTCCCCCATGAAGCTTTGGGATGGAAATGCTTATCTTGCGTCGTCGCGGGAGGCTTGCCGGATGCGCTGCGCGGGTTTTTGCGTCAGTTCACGCGGGTCGTGCAGGCGTTCAACGCTGCGCTTCCCGTTTTTGATGCATAATGTATCCCGTCCGAGATGGCCCAACACCTCGTTTTCCGTGATTACGCTCGCCTCGCCGTCAATAAGGATGTTTCCGTATACGCGCCCGAATACGCTTGCACCGTTGCGAACGATGGGCGAGTACCCGTCGCGCTCCAGTACCATGCCGTTACCCGCGACAACGGCTTCATCCAGCACAAAGCCGGTCTGCACCATTGCGTCCTCCATGACGACGGCTCGTCCACTTAAGGAGGATTTCTTTGTGATATAAGCGTTATCCCTTACAATAGCGCCTCCATACACGATGGAATCCTCGTTTACAAAGGCATTTCCGCAGGCGATGGCGTTATCGTAGATCCAGGAGGAATCGTCCGAGTCCGTATCGAGGTTTTTCTCAAACTCCACAAAGCCCCCGATGTCGCCCGCCACGACGTTTTCTCGGATCTGACGGAGCGCCCGGATGCGATGGAGCCAAGGGTATCGTTCATGGGCGATGTCTGTGATCTCATATTTTTCGTTGCTCATATGGTTACCGTTCCTTTCATATTACTCATGACATGCCGGTATCCGTCCGCTCCCTTGGTCAGATCGCATCCGGCCTTGATACGTTCTTCAAGGCAGCAGCATATGGGAACGAGGCAGCCGCGCCTTTTTCCTCCATTGTGAAGACACCACTTGCAATCGCAGTCAGCGGCGGTGTATCCCTTGAACTTGTTGTATATGCGGGTGTTTGGTCCCATATCGACGACCCCCTTATCGAATTGAAAACAGATTGAAAACGGCAAGCAGGCAAGAGAAAAGAACGCAAAAAAGCCGCTCTGGGAGGTCGTGATCGACCAACCAGAGCGGCTAAAGTGATGTATTATGCGGTTAGTATCGTTTTCGTTGCAAATATCTACGGTGGAGCGTTCGCGGCGCGAACGGAGGCGAGAAACGAAAAAACCCAGACAACGTCTGGGCTTTTCGGGTGCATATTCTTTTTGATGCACCATGGTGGTAGCGGCGATTGGACTCGAACCAATGACACTCCGGGTATGAACCGAATGCTCTAGCCAACTGAGCTACGCCGCCATATTCAGTTGCGTCCGCCGCAACGGACAAGGGATAGTATACTTGTTTGGCGGGCGAAAGTCAATAGGGAACAACAAATTTTTTTGCCCCGCCGCAAAATTTGTCCCATCAAGCCAAAACAAAACTATTGCATTTCGCGCGGATATGTTGTAGAATATTTTGTGCCGTGGGGATATAGCTAAGTTGGTATAGCGCGGCGTTCGCAATGCTGAGGCCAGGGGTTCGAGTCCCCTTATCTCCACCAAATAAAAAAGTCCATGCGCAGTCATGGGCTTTTTTGTTTGTATGAAGAGAGAAGGGGACGAGAAGGGAACGGCCGAGCAAAGCGAGGCAAAAAACCATCCGGTGAATGGTTTTTTAGTTCCCCGGGCTGGCGGCGGCACTGCCCCAGTGCCGCCGGACGAGTCCCCTTATCTCCACACGGGATTTCACTTTGAATTTCACTCTCTCAAGGAGGAGACCTTATTTATCGCAACCCCTCAGTCTCACTTCGTTCGACAGCTCCCCGGCCGGGGAGCCTTTTGGGGGACGCTATGTGCCAAGATATACGAGTTAACGCTCTGGTTGGAACAAGGTCGCCTTACTCACTGCCGTTCGCAATTCTCCCTGTTCCTGCCCGTTCTCCGTTTCGCTTACTCGTCCACAGGACGCGCTCAACTCCGAACCTCGCGGAGCGATCGTTTCAATGGGGTTACGGGGTCGCCAGGGGGCCTAAGGGGAGAAATCGAAATCTCCCCTGGCCCCTTGGCAAAAAAAGGTTATAATGTGGCTCTTGGTTCTATGTTTGTTTTAACTCCCTCAGAAAATTCGCTTACAGCGAATTTCCAGCTCCCTCTTAGAGGGAGGAGGATTTTGCGAAGCAAAAGACGGAAGGAGTTGGCTTGCCCCCTCAATTTTCCCCGAATCGTTGACACACGGCGCGGGGGAACTTATAATGCAAAGTGGCGGAAACGCCGCGAAATTATTTTTATTATAGAGGTTGTTTTAATCATGGCAGAAAACAGGAAGCGGCGCTTTGGCGACAGGAAGGACGGGCGGCTGCTGCGCTCGCTCGACCCGCTGTACAGGGTGTCCAGCTACATAATGGTAAACAGGAACGGCGCATCCAACTTTTTTGTGGATAACGTTGATATCGATGAAATAGAGCGCTATATTCGCCATAAGCGCAGGGACGAGGGCCTTGCGGGGTTCGGCATAATGCATGTGCTGGTGGCGGCATATGTGCGCGCGCTGTCCCAAAGGCCGGCGGTAAACCGCTTTATATCGGGGCAGAAGATTTATGCGCGTAACAATATTGAAATAAACCTGACAGTTAAGCTTGAAATGAAGAAGGAATCTTCAGAAACCGTAATAAAGATCCGCCCCGAGCACGAGGCCACCGCTACGGATATATATAACCTTTTCCAGAAGGAGATAGAGTTTGCCCGCAGCGGCTCGGATTCAAGCATGGACAATACCGCAAGGATACTTAGCCACATTCCCGGCCTGTTCCTCAAATTCGCCGTGTGGTTCCTTAAACTGCTGGACTATTTCGGTTTGCTGCCCAAAAAGCTTACCGATCTAAGCCCCTTCCATGGCAGCATGTTCATAACCAGCATGGGATCGCTTGGCATACCGCCAATATTCCATCATCTGTATGATTTCGGCAACGTGCCTGTGTTCCTCTCCTTCGGCCCAAAGCAGAGAAGGCTTGAAATTCAGCCCGACGGGCAGATAGCCGAAAAGCGCTTCATAAGCTACACCGCCGTTACCGATGAGCGCATCTGCGACGGATTTTACTATTCCACCGCGTTTAAGACTCTCAAGAGCATTATGCGCAACCCCTTCCAGCTGGACGAAAGGCCCAAGGAAGTGTTCTACGACGTGGACTGAGGCACAATATGTCATCAATAGCAAAAGTAAAGGAATACCTTGCCCGCTTCGGCGCGGCGGGCAGGGTAATGGAGCTTGACCATTCAAGCGCAACGGTGGAGCTGGCGGCGCAGGCGCTGGGCGTTGAATGCGCGCGCATAGCCAAGTCGCTCTCTTTCCACATGGGCGAAGGCTGCATGATAATAGTTATGGCAGGGGACGTGAAGGTGGATAACGCCCGCTTTAAGGCTACCTTCGGCTTCAAGGCAAAGATGCTCACCGCGGATGAGGCGCTTGCCATGACGGGCCACGCCGTGGGCGGAGTTTGCCCGTTTGCGCTGCCCGAAGGGGTTAAGGTATATCTTGATGAGTCGCTCAAGCGGTTCAAAACCGTTTTCCCCGCCTGCGGCAGCGGCAACAGCGCAATAGAGCTTACCTGCGACGAGCTTGCCGCATTCACCCCCGGCAGCGAATGGATAAGCGTTACAAAGCTTCCCCACGCTTGACAGGCGGCTAAACTTAACTTACAATAAAACCAATATAACCCGAAGGAGATGAAGGGATGCGCAACTGATTTTCGCATTATAAAAGCGTATTGATTAAACCGTTTGCCGTTCGGCTTAAAACCGGCGGCGCGGATGGGTGCGTTCTTTTTTGCGGAAATCCTTGCGTATGCTTCGTTCGGCCTTGGGGTATTTTTATATCCCACGGGCCGCCCTGCTCCGCCGCACCCTCCCGCCAAGGCTGATTTTCGGCCGAAGGAAGGAGGATTTTTTATGTCTCAAATTTCCGTAAGCTCATTAACGTTCTGCTACGACGGCAGTTACGACAATATATTTGAAAACGTATCCTTTGCAATAGATACGGATTGGAAGCTGGGCTTCGTTGGGCGCAACGGGCGCGGCAAGACCACGTTTTTGAAGCTGCTTATGGGGGAATACGATTACCGCGGCAGCATAGCGTCAAGCGTGGAGTTCGATTATTTTCCCTTTGATGTGGCGGAGCCGGACGCGCTTGCAATGGACTGCGTAGCCTCCGTTTGCCCCGATGCCGAGGAATGGGAGATACTGCGCGAAATAAACCGCCTGAGCGTGGACGCGGGCGCGCTGTACCGCCCGTTTAATACCTTGAGCCACGGCGAGCGGACAAAGCTTATGCTTGCGGGCTTGTTCCTCAGGCGGAACAGCTTTTTGCTGATAGACGAGCCCACCAACCACCTTGACGCGGAGGGGCGCGCGCAGGTGGCGGAGTATCTGAACGGGAAGAAGGGCTTCATACTCGTCAGCCACGACCGCGCGTTCCTTGACGGCTGCGTTGACCATATACTTTCCATCAACCGCGCGGACATAACCGTTACAAAGGGCAATTTTTCCCAATGGTGGGAGAATAAGCGGCGGCAGGACGCCTACGAGCAGGGCGAAAACGAAAGGCTTATGGGCGACATACGCCGCCTTTCGGAGGCCGCGCGGCGCACCGCGGCATGGGCGGACAGGGTTGAGGGCGAAAAGATAGGCGATATTCCCAACCGCGATAAATATATAAACGGCGGCAGGGCATACATAGGCGAGCAATCGCGCAAAATGCAGCAGCGGCGCAAAAACATAGAGCGGCGGCAGCAGAGCGCCATAGAGGAAAAGAAAGCGCTGCTCAGGAACATAGAGCGCAGCGAGGAGCTGAAAATACACACGCGCGGCACGCAGGCGCAGCGCATAATTGAGGCGCGGGAGCTGAGCCTGAGCTACGGAGAGCGGCGGATATTCGCTAACCTGTCCTTTGAGCTGAAAAGCGGGGATATAATAGCCCTTGCGGGGCGCAACGGCTGCGGCAAATCGAGCGTTATAAAGGCCGCGGCAAGGCTTGCCGGCTGCGATATGCACGGCGCGGCATATGTGCCGTACACGGGGCTTTTGAAGCTGCCAAGCGGCGTCACGGCCTCCTATGTGCCGCAGGACACGTCCTTTCTTCGCGGCATGGCGGCGGACTACGCAAGGCGCATGGGCGCGGACATCAGCCTGTTTTTGACCATATTGCGAAAGATGGACTTCCCGCGCGTGCAGTTTGAAAAGGACATGCAGAGCTACTCCGCAGGCCAGCGCAAAAAGGTGCTGCTTGCGGCAAGCCTGTGCCAAGGCGCGCATGTTTTCATATGGGACGAGCCGCTCAACTACATAGACCTGCTAAGCCGCATACAGCTTGAGGAGCTGATAAAGAAGAACCGCCCCACCATGCTGATAGCAGAGCACGACCGCGCGTTTATAGAAAATATTGGCGCGGAGGTGGTGGGGATGGGGTAAAGCGGACTTTCGTCCGCAGTAAAATCCTGCTTGCGCAGGGTGAAATTGCGCTGATGCGCAGTGAAATATGGCTTCGCCATGTGAAATACGCCAAAGGCGTGTGAACGGGTGAGGTTGTAAGGCGCACCAAAAGGCTCCCCACACGGGGAGATGTCGGCGCAGCCGACTGAGGGGTTGCAATAAATAAAAAAGGAACGACCTACATCGTTCCTTTTTGCGTCTTTATTCGTTTACCTTACTTCGTTTTCAGCTCGTATCCGGCGGCGAGTACGGCGTTCTTGGCAAGCACGCGCGTGGGATCGACCGTGGGGAAGTCCAACTCAAAATCATCGAAGGCTATGGGCAGCTCCGTGCAGCCCAGCACGAATGCGTCCGCACCGCGCTGCTGCATGGCGCGAAGCGCCGCCTTTATCGGCTCCGTGTCGAAATACTGCTCGTTATCCGCCTTTATGCCGTCGTAAATCATGCTCATAACAAGCTTCTGCTCTTCCGGCTCCGGCAGCATATAGTCTATGCCGTATTCTTCAAACAGCTTTGCGTATATGCCGGTTTTCACCGTGCCGTCGGTCGCAAGCAGGGCCACCTTTATATGCCCGCGGCTCTTTATCTCCTCCGCGGTAAGGCGCAGCATGTGCAGTATGGGGCATTTGGTGGACGCCTGTATTGCGGGGTAAAAATAGTGCGCCGTGTTGCAGGGCATAAGCAATATGTCCGCGCCCGCGTTCTCAAGCCGCTTCGCCGCCGCCTTCAGCTCGTCCGTGGGATCCGGCCCCAGCCCCAGTATTGCCGCCGTGCGGTCTGGTATGCTGGTATCGGAGTCTATTATAACGTGGATATGCTTTGAATCCGCGTCTGCCTTTGTAAGGTGCGTTATTTTTTCAAACAGATCGGCCGTGGCAAGCGGACCCATGCCGCCTATTATGCCGACCTTTTTATGTTGCGTCTGTTCCATGGTTCTCCCTTATTTAACGTCCTTGGGGTCAACTGCGAAAAGGGACGCCGTGCCGCCGCTGTGCAGGAACAGCACCGTTTCGTTTTCGCCTATTTTGCCCGTGCGGATAAGGTGCATAAGTCCGGCGAATGCCTTACCCGTGTATACGGGGTCAAGTATAAGCCCTTCCTGCTGCGCCATGAGCGTTATGGCCTCAAGCCCTTCCTTGGAAGGCTGCGCATAGCCCGCGCCGTAGTAGCGGAGAATGTCTATATCCTTCGGCTCAACGTGCACGTCCGCGCCTAGTATTTCCGCCGCGCCGTTAACAAGCTCCGCCGTTATTTCTTCAAACGGATCGTCGCACACGGCAACGCCGGTCACCTTGCAGCCGTCGCCGTAAAGCATTGCGCCAAGCACCAGTCCCGCAAGCGTTCCGCCGCTGCCCGCGGTTGAAACTATGCGGTTTATCTTTATGTCCTGCTCAAGGGCTTCGGCAAAAATTTCGCGCGCGCAGTCGACGTAGCCAACCGTGCCGAGCGGCACGCTGCCGCCAACCGGCACAAGGTAAGGATTATGCCCCGCCGCGCGCAGCTCGTCCGCAATGCGGTCCATTTCCTTATATACGTCGTCGTAGCTGTCGCTGTCAACAAAGCGCACGTCCGCGCCCAGCAGTTCGTTTATAAGCAGATTGCCTACCCTTCCCTGCACGCCGCGCTGCTTTAGCACAAGCATGGGCTTTATGCCTATTTTGTTGCAGCATGCCGCGGTAAGCATGGCGTGGTTGCTCTGCGCCCCGCCGGTGGTCAGCACGTAGTCCGCGCCCTTTTCCTTTGCGTCGTAAAGCAGATATTCAAGCTTGCGCACCTTGTTGCCGCCGGTGCTTACGCCGGTCATATCGTCGCGCTTGATGTATATATTGCGGCCAAGCACGCGGCTCATGTTGTCAAGCCTGTGCATGGGGGTGGGGAACTGGCCAAGATGCAGTTTATTGGGTCTATTCATGGTTATCTTTCCTCCTTCAGCCTGGGCATGTCAAGAAAATCGAACGTGGCAAAATAATCCTTGTTGGTTTCTGCGCGGCGTATAAGTTGAGTGCTTCCGTCCTCCTTCAGCAGCACCTCCGCGCTTTTAAGCTTGCCGTTGTAGTTATAGCCCATGGAGAAGCCGTGCGCGCCGGTATCGTGAATAACCAGTATGTCGCCTTCGTTTATTTCGGGCAGGGGACGGTCTATTGCAAAGCGGTCGTTGCTTTCGCAAAGGGAGCCGGTAATATCATAAACGTGGTCATGCGGGGCGTTTTCCTTGCCCAGCACCGTAACGTGATGATACGCGCCGTACATTGCCGGGCGCAGCAGGTTTGCGGCGCAGGCGTCGGTACCTATGAAGTGCTTGTGGGTATCCTTGTGGTGTATAACCGTGGTAACAAGGTAGCCCGCGGGGCCGGTCATGTAGCGGCCAAGCTCCGTGAATATGCGCGGGCGCATATCCGTGCCGCCGAACACTTCGTCGTAAACCTCGTGTACCTTTTCGCCCACGAACGCTATGTCCGTTGCGGTATCCTCGGGCCTATAGGGTATGCCTATGCCGCCGGAGAGGTTGATGAACGCTATTTCAACGCCAACTTCCTCGTGCAGTTCCTTTGCAACGGTAAAGAGGAGCTTTGCAAGCGTGGGATAATACATGTTATCCGTGTTGCAGGAGGAAAGGAAGGAGTGCAGACCGAAATGCTTCACGCCCAGCGCCTTGAGCTGCTTAAAGCCTTCGGTAAGCTGTTCGCGGGTGAAGCCGTATTTCGCGTCCGCAGGGTTGCCCATTATGGCGGTGCCGATGCGGAACTCGCCGCCGGGATTGAAGCGGCAGGATATGGTTTCGGGTATGCCGCCGTGCTCCTTAAGGAACTCTATGTGGGTAATGTCGTCCAGATTGATCGTGGCGTTCAGCCTGCGGGCATACTCAAAGTCCTTGGCGGGGGTATCGTTGGAGGAGAACATTATTCCGTCGCCCACAACGCCTATCGCTTCGCAAAGCATAAGCTCGGCATAGCTTGAGCAGTCCATGCCGCAGCCTTCGTCGCGGAGTATGCTCATTATAATGGGGTTGGGGCAGGCCTTAACGGCATAGTATTCCTTGTATCCTTCGTTCCAACTGAAGGCCTGGCGCAGCGCGCGGGCGCGGTGGCGAATGTCCTTCTCGTCATAAATATGGAAAGGAGTCGGGAACTTCTCGATTATCTTTTCCATCTGTGCCTTGTTAAAGGGCAGTTTCTTGTCCGTCACGTGATTTATCCTCCGTTTATGAATCGGGCTTAAATTTCTCTGAGCTCTATGATCTGCTCGCCCTTTGTTACGCTGCTTGCGGATATCGCCGCATCGTCGTATTCAATCTCGCCGCCCTGGTTATCATAGGGGTCGTGGCGCCAGAAGGTTTCCGCGGGGTCGAGCGGGTGCTGGAATTCGCTGTTGGCAACCATTCTGTACGGATCGAGATTGCCGAAATAGTGCTTGCGGCGGGCGGAATTATTGATGCGGTGCGCGCTGCCGCCGAAGGAGGGATCCGCAAACAGCCAGCCGTGGGGGGCAATGTAGAACTGCGCCCAGTCATGGTAGCCGATATCGCCGGGAGCGGAGTAGAAGCCGCTCTGCCATTTTGCGGGTATGCCCGCGCAGCGGCACAGCGTTATGAACAGCAGCGCCTGAACGCCGCAGTCTCCCTTCAGGTTGCGCGCGCAGCCTTCCGCTATGCTTTCAAGGCAGAAGTATTCCGGCATGAAGGAGTACGTTACCCTTGTTGTAACAAAATCATAGAAATTGCGGGCCTTTTCAAGGTTGTTGGCGCAGCCTGCGCTAAGCTCCTTCACAAGCTCCTTTATATACGGCGTGAAAACAATGTGCGGGGACTGCTCCTGCGTATCGAAATCGCTGGGCTGCTCCGCATCGGGGATAAGCTTGTAGGTATCGCAGTAGGGGGCGATATTGTCGTATTCGTATTCAACGAAGAACTCCACGTTTTCATTAAGCTTTTCTTCAAAGTACACGGTGCGTATGGGCGCATCCTCGGGGCAGATGTGCTTAGGCTCATGCGAAAATGCAATAAGCTTTATGTTGCTCTGCTGTATGCACTTGGCGGGTATCGGCAAATGCACCTTGACCACCTTGCCGGGAACGAACGCATCGTCGTTTATGCGGATGGAGGCGCGTATGCGCAGGTGTACGCCGAAGCTGCCGCGCTCACGCATAATGTTCATGGAGCGATCCAGCATGCTTACGGCCTCGGTGGGCTTATCCTCGCCCTGGCTCGTGCCGGTATCCTTAATGTTGGCGCGCGCGGCGTAGTCGGCGTTGACCTTGAGCAGGGTTTGATGGAAGCGCTTGAAATAGCGCCTTTCGCCGTTTATGAATATCCAGCCTATTTTGTTCATATCCTCAAGCGCGTGGAACTCCTCCTCGGTAAAATCGGGAATATCCTTGCGTATGCACGCCATGGCGGTTTCAAACGTGTAAGGATAGTTCCTTGGCAGGCGCAGCATTATTTCGCGCTGCACCCTCATGCAGGCGGCAAGGGGCGCGGTGGTATTGGGGTCGGCAAGGTGCATGTCGATAAGGCGCAGGGCGTTGTCAATATCGCCCACGGCCTTCAGCCTTGCAATATCCTCCGGCAAGCCGATGTCAAGATAGCGGATGTCGTCGTTCTGGTTCATGCTCATAATAATATCCTCCTAAAAAATGCTGCCTACGGCAAGCACGCCGTTGGCAAGATCCTCACGGTAATCGGGATCGCAGGGGCAAAGGCTGTTTATAACCACGCCGTCGCTGCCTGCGCGGCTGGTGGAATGGATATATTTGCCATCGCCAATATACATGGCAACATGGCCCTTGAAGAACAGCATATCGCCCTTCTTCATGTCCTTGCGCTCTATTTCGTGTACGCAGAAGCCTTCCTTTATGTCCGCATTGCGGTACATGTCCACGCCGTACATAAGATAGCAGCTGCCGACCAGGCCGGAGCAGTCTATGCCAAGCGGGCTCTTGCCGCCCCAGCGGTACTGCGTGCCGAGGTACTGCTTTGCAAGGCTGACAACCGCGTGGCGCAGCTCTTCTTCGCCAAGGGTGGGCTTATCGTAATACGCGCCCAGCTGCAGCGAACGCATATAGCCTTCCGCGCCGCCGTAAAGCCGCACATGGGTCCAGCCCGCGCGCACGTTTTCGTCCTCAATCCTTTCAACTATCGCGCCGCGGTAAAGGGTTATGAGCACGTTGCCGTTATGTGTGGCCTCGGTATGCACATCGCCGGCCAGCGCCCAAACGCGCAGCAGCTTGGTGTCCTCGCCTTCGCGGCGGGCTATTTCCGCCTTATCGAAAAGCATGTCGTCCTTATGGGCATAGGTTTCGTAACGGTAAGGGGTAACTATTTTGTACCAGCCGCCGTCCAGCTTTTCCGTGCAGGTGATGACGTGGCCGTACCAGCCTTCGTCGTCGGGCTCGGCATCGAATGCGGGTGCGCACACATACAGCGCGCGGGGAGCGATAATGATGGCCTTTTTGTTCATGGGTATCTCCTTCTTTTGCCTTTTGCTGCTAAATAAGCGTGTTTTGGCGAAATTTTTCCGTTAATGGAATATTTAACGGAAAAACCTTTATATATTGTATACTTTTCGGCGCTCTTTAGCAATCAATTTATGCATGGAACGCCTTGGGATTTTAATGCAGATTTATTACAGCAGCTCTGCAAGGCATTCTTTTTCGTGCCCGCGGAAGCCTTTGGTATGCTCGGCATGGGTAAGGCTGCTTATAACGCTTTCCTCAACGCACTCTATCGCCGCGCGGAACATAAGGTCCATGTCCTCCTCGTAAAGCACATCTATGCTGATGGGCTTTTTGGGCGAATAGTGCGGTATGCGGTTGGCCGTTGTGAACGCAAGGGCAATTTCGCCCGAGCCGTTGCCGGATATGCTGCCGGTACGGGCTATGCCGCTTTGCGCCCGGCGGGCAACGCGCTGAAGCTGCCTTGCGGATACGGGTGCATCGGTTGCGATTATTATTATAACGCTGCCCTTGTCCTGCTGCTCCGCGGCGGCCTTTTCGGCCTCCTTTTTCTGATAAAGCCGTTCGCCCACGCGCTCGCCGCCTATTGTAAGGTCCCTTAGCGTGCCGAAGTTGGTAAGCAGCAGCGCGCCCACGGTGTATTTGTTGCCGTAAAGCTCAAATACACGGCTGGCGGAGCCTATGCCGCCCTTGAGCGAATAGCAGCTCATGCCGCTGCCCGCGCCCACTGCGCCTTCCTCAAAATCGTCCGCGGCGTTTGCAAGCGCGTCAAGCGCGTTCTGCTCCGTAACGTGCAGGCCGCGTATGTCGTTAAGATGGCCGTCGTTGCATTCAAATACCATTGGGTTGACCGTGCCTGTGTCGCGGCCTATATCCTCATTGCGCTCCAGCATATATTTCACCAGCGCCGTAGCCGCCGTGCCCACGGAAAGGGTGTTTGTCAAAAGCAGGGGAGTTTCGATGGTGCCAAGCTCGTTCACCTGCACAAGGCCGATGCTTTTGCCGAAGCCGTTTATAACGTGGCTCGCGGCGGGGCATTTATCGTGGAACATATCGCCCGTATGCGGCAGTATTGCGGTTACGCCCGTGTTTATGCCGCCCTCGTGCCGCGTAACGTGGCCGACCCTTACGCCGGGAACGTCGGTAATCTTATTCAGCCTGCCCTTTTCCATCCTGCCCAGCGTGAAGCCGAAGCTGCTCTGTACACCCATTGTCATTCCTCCAATATGAATATATTTTCTCGCTTTGCACGTTTCGGCAAATTGCGCCGAAACCCGACCTATATTATATACTATTTTTCTCCGCAGCGCCATCGCAATATGAGCGGGAAGGGGAGATGGTGAGGTAGGCAAATTTTGCGGCAAAAAGATTATATAGTAACTCACAGCTGTTTGTTTACGTCAACCCCTCAGTCAAACCTTCGGTTTGCCAGCTCCCCGGCCGGGGAGCCTTTTGGATTGTGCAAGCACTAACTATAAGCCTGCCCTGAAAGGGGAGGTGGCGAACGAAGTGAGCCGGAGGGGTTATAAAGAAACTCACATCTCTCCGTTTGTTTCAACTCCTCAGTTGAAAGGACTCCCTCAGAAAATTCGCTTTACAGCGAATTTCCAGCTCCCTCAGTGAGGGAGCCTTTTGGTGCGCTTTACAAGCTCACAGATTAGCCTCCCTCCTTGAGGGAGGTGGATTTTGCGAAGCAAAAGACGGAGGGAGTTAGCCTGCCCTGAAAGGGGAGGTGGATGCGAGTGCAACGAGCAGACGGAGGGGTTGCATCGGGGCTGCTCTTATTTACGGCAACCCCTCAGTCAATCCGCCTTGCGGCGTATTGCCAGCTCCCCGGCCGGGGAGCCTTTTGGTGTGCTATACAAGCTCAAACGATAACCCCGCGAAGCGGGATTTCACATTGCGAAAGCAATATTTCACTGCGCGTCAGCGCAATTTCACCCTGCGTCAGCAGGATTTCATCGCGCGTAAGCGCGCTTCCCCCTACCTCCTCCTGCTATTCCCGCGGCAGCGGTTGCGGCACGAGGGCTGCTGCTCGATGGGCGGTATCGGCTTAGGCGCGGCTGCGGGCTGCTCATTGCGCACATATGGGCGGGGCACGAACGGCTCCGCATTTGCGTCCGGCGGGGTGAAAAGGCGGTTCGCGCGCTCAAGCAGGGCGCGGCCTACGTCGCTTTTCGGCTCCGTTTCGCCGTCCTCGGCGCTGTTTTGCACGGGTGCAGGCCGATATTGCTCCTGCGGCGAAGTTGGCTCGGCGGGGCTTATGGGCGGCGATAACTGCGGCTCCTCCCGCGCGGCTGCGCAGGGGCAGCCTTGCCGCTTCTGTTCGCCCTGCCGCCGCGCCTCCTCCATGCGCACGGCCGTGAATGCGCGCTCCCGCGCGGCTGCGCTTATGCCGTAAAACGCCGCGCCCGCTATTGTTCCATCCATCAATATTATCGCGCCCGCAACGTCGTTTGCCGCAACGAAATAGCCCGCGCCGTCCGCATCGGCCCGCATTACCCGCCCGCGCCTGAGCATTGCGTAAAGCGTTACGCTTCCCGCCTTGCGGCATTGGAGCATCGGCTCAAGCCGCGTGCCGCCCTGTACGCAGCTAAGCTTCAGCGTGCCGCGGCAGGCGGATGAATTGATGCTCCTTACGGGCAATATGCGCGTTTCTGCCATACGATACTCTCCTTATCGCGTCCAAACGGGCGCGTTTTATAATAATAAGTATATTTAACGGCGCGGAATTTATGATATAATCATAATCGGATAGAAACCGCACAAGGAGGCTTTACAATAAATGGAAACAAAGGCTGAACCGCGCAACGAAAAGGGCCAAACGCTGGCCGAATTCCTTGCCGCATATGATGAAAACAAGTACCGCCGCCCGTCCGTAACGGTGGACATGGTGGTATTTACGCTCAATGAGCGGGGCGAGCTTTGCGTTATGCTTATACGCCGCCGCAACCATCCCTTCATAGGCCGCTGGGCGCTGCCGGGCGGATTCGTTGAAATGGACGAGGAGTTTTCCGCCGCCGCCGCGCGCGAATTGCAGGAGGAAACCGGCGTTACCGGCATACCGCTGAGGGGCTTCGGCACGTTCGGCGCGGTTGACCGCGACCCGCGCACCCGCGTAATAACCTCCGCGTTTTACGCCGTGGCTCCCATGGGCAGCATTGCGCCAAAGGCCGGGGACGACGCCGCGGACGCAAAGCTTTTCACCATAAATACTGAACTTGAAGCATACAGCGCAAGCGCCGAGCGTTACCGCATAACGCTCACAAACGGGGAGGAAACGCTGCATCCCCGCGCGCTGATACGCTATGATGAGCTTGGCTCCACGGAGGCTATGGCCGTACCCATAGGGCAGGGCGAGCTGGGCGGCGATCACGACCTGATACTTTTCAGCGCCATGCGCGCATTGAACGACCTTCCCCGCGAAAGGGCGGCGCTGGTGCTGAGCAAGAATCATCCGGATATGTTTGCAGACGCCGTGCGCGCGCTGGACGCTGCGCTTGGCGCAATACCCGAAAGCAAATGAAAAGAAACGCAGTATATACGGCGCTGCTTACAATAGCGTCGCTCCTTATAATAACGGCCGTGCTTTTCACCAGCCTGCAATTCTGCATGAATCAGCGGGACTGGTACTATAAAAGCTATGTAAAATACAATACGGACAAGCACACCATGATGAGCAACGAGGATATGACAGAGGCCATATTCCGGCTTGTAGATTACATGGAGGGCCGCGTGGACAGCATTCAGCTAAGCGTTACCGAGGCCGGACGGGTGGTTGAAATGTATAACCGGCAGGAGATAGACCACATGGTTGACGTGCGCGCGCTGTATCAGGCGTGGCGCGCCGTGCGCACATACGGCGGCATACTTGCCGCAATAACAATCGCCGTATGCATGCTGACGCTTCCCAAGGGGCAAAGGATAGGTATGCTCTGCCGCGGCTTTTTGATAGCGGCGGCCGTATTCGGCGCGGTGCTTATAGTGCTCGGCATATGGGTTGCGGTTGATTTCAACAGCTTCTGGACGGAGTTCCATCACCTTTTCTTCACCAACGACCTTTGGCTGATGGATTACGCCACCTGCCGCATGATACGCATATGCCCGCTTCAGCTTTTTAATGAAATCGTGGTGCGCTTTGCGCTTATATTCCTAATCCCGTTTGCGCTTATGCTTGCGCTTGCAATATGGGGCAGAAGAAGGAGCCGAACGAAATGAATTATTATGAAAAGGCGCTGCTCGGCGCGGATGCCTACCGCAAAAAGGATAAGCCCATAATGCTTGCAATAGAAAGTTCCTGCGACGAAACGGCGGCAAGCATAGTGCGCGGCGGACGCGAGGTGCTGAGCATGAGCGTGTTCACACAGATACCCATACACCGCAAATACGGCGGCGTTGTGCCGGAGCTTGCCTCCCGCTCCCATGTGGAAAAGGTGGGCAGCGTTGTTGCGGACGCGCTGGAGCAGGCGAATTTAAGCATAGCGGACGTGGATGCCGTATCAGCCACATACGGCCCCGGGCTTGTGGGCGCGCTGCTGGTTGGCCTAAGCTACGCAAAGGGGCTTGCATACGCCGCGAACAAGCCTTTTATAGGTGCGGACCATATCGCGGGCCACATTGCGGCGAATTATTTAAGCTATCCCGATTTGGAGCCGCCGTTCGTATGCCTTGTTGCAAGCGGCGGGCACAGCCACATAATTTTGGTCGAAGGCTACAACAGCTTTAAGCTGCTGGGCTGCACGCGGGACGACGCCGCGGGCGAAGCGTTCGACAAGGTTGCCCGCGCGTTGGGGCTGAATTACCCCGGCGGGCCGGAGCTTGAAAGGCTTGCGCGCGAGGGAGACCCCGATGCCTATTCCTTCCGCGGCGGCTTCAACGAAAGCGACAGCCTTGATTTCAGCTTTTCCGGCATAAAGACGGCCGTTGTAAATTTGATGCACAATGCGGAGCAGAAGGGCGAAACGCTCAACCGCGCGGACATTGCCGCAAGCTTCCAGCGCAGCGTTGTGGATACGCTCTGCCAAAAGGCAATACATGCCGCCAAGCTTAACAATGTCAGCACGCTTGCCCTTGCGGGCGGCGTCAGCGCGAACACTGCCCTCCGCACCGCGCTTGAAAAGGCGGCGCACCGCGCGAACCTGCGTTTCTGCCGGCCGGACATGCGCTTCTGTACGGACAACGCGGCAATGATAGCCTGCGCCGCGCACTATGCGCTGCTTGAGTCCGCCCCAAGCGAACTGAGCCTGAATGCCGAGCCAAGCAAGGAACTGGCGGAGTAAGTTGAGAGAGAATAAAAAAGTAAGGGAACGGAAGGCCGTCCCTTCATTTTTGATACTCCTTCCGTCTTTTGCTTCGCAAAATCCAGCTCCCTCTTAGAGGGAGCTGGCTATGAGCGTAAGCGAATAGCCTGAGGGAGTGAAACAAACAAAAAGCACTGCAAGCTTCTTTATAACCTTTTTGCAGGGGGACCAGGGAAGATTTCGATTTCTCCCCTTAGGCCCCCCTGCACCCCCCGTAACCCCATTGAAACGATCGCTCCGCGAAGGGGTACGGCACTGTATGCCGAGCTTATACCGCACCCAAAAGGCTCCCCGAACGGGGAGCTGGCACGGCGCAAGCCGTGACTGAGGGGTTGAAACAGACAAAGAGCTGCAAGCTGCTTATGACTCCCTCCGGCTACTCGTTGCACTCGCGGCCACCTCCCATTTCAGGGCAGGCTTAATGTAGAACAACCCAAAAGCTGTCCCCGCACGCGGGGACAGCTTTTGGGTTAGTGCTAATCCCTCACATCCCCTTTATTCCATTTGTATTCCACCCGCCAAAATGGTAAGATAAAATAAGCTGTTTTTTATGAGAGGTCACATGCACGATTTTACAATTGCTCCGCAGCTTACGGCATTGGCGGAGATATTCAATGAAAACGGGGCGCGGCTGTACGCCGTGGGCGGCATGGTGCGCAACTGCCTGCTGGGATACCCCGTGAACGACACAGACGTTTGCAGCGCGCTCAGGATAGAGGATGTTGAAGCCATGCTTACCGCGCGGGGCATAGAGTGCCGCAAAAAGGGCGCGGCGTTCGGCACGCTGGACATAGTTATTGGCGGGATGAGCTTTGAATACGCCGCATTCCGTACTGAGCGTTACGACGGCACGGGCAGCCATAAACCGAGCGAGGTCAGCTTCGCGGCAACGCTTGAGGAGGACGCGTTCAGGCGGGACTTTACCGTGAACGCCATTTACCTTGACCCGCTCACAAAGGAGGTAATAGACCCCACCGGCGGAGTAAAAGATATGGAGCGGAGGATACTCCGCGCCACAAGCCCCAACCCCGCGCTGATAATGCGGGACGACGGGGTGAGAATACTGCGGCTGTGCCGCTTTGCGGGGCAGCTTGGCTTTGAAGCGGATGAAAACACGCTTGCCGCCGCATACGCAAGCCGCGAAGGGCTGAAGGATATTTCGCCGGAGAGGATATATGCCGAGCTGTGCAAGCTTATAATGGCGGACAAGGCCTACGGCGCGGGATACGATGCGCTTATTGGCGCGCTGCATCTGTTGCACCGGAGCGGGGCGATAGAGGTACTGCTGCCGGAGCTTGAGCTTTGCTATGACGTTAAGCAAAGGCGGGATTTCCATAAATATGACGTTATGGAGCATAACCTAAGGGCGTGCGCGGCGGTGGAGCCGGATTTGGTGCTCAGGTGGACAATGCTTCTGCACGATACGGGCAAGGCCACCGCGTTTTATGACCACGGCTCCATGCATGGGCACGAAATGTATTCCGCCCGCATAGCGAACGACGTTTTGACACGGCTTAAAGCCCCTGCCGCGCTAAGGGAAGAAGTGGTTACGCTGGTGCGGTGGCATATGTTTGACCTGAAGGGCGAAACGCGCGTGCGCAAGATAAAAAAGAAATTTGTGGAGCTTGGGCGGGACGGCGCGCAAAAGCTTATTCTTATACGCGAAGCGGACGTGCACGGCAGCGGCATAGAGCTGGGCCGGGTGGACACGGCGGAGCGCTGGAAGCGCGTATATGCCGAAATGCAGGCCGAAAACGCTCCCTTTACCGAAAAGGAATTGAAATGCACGGGGCAGGACATTTGCCGCTGGCTGAACATACGCCCCTGCCCGCGGGTGGGGGAAGTGAAACGCGCGCTGCTTATGCATTGCGCCTGCAAGCCGCGGGATAACGAACCGAAGATGCTGGAAAAGATAACAAGGGACATAGGGAAGGGCAACATAAAGGATGAGTGAGGATACTGTATTTGCGCTGTCCTCGCCTGTGGGCGGGGCGATAGCAATAGTGCGCATAACGGGAAGCGGAGCATATACTGCGCTTGGGCGGGTTTTCCGCTGCAAAAACGCGCCGGAGCACCGCGTTATGAACTACGGCCATGTTATAGATCCCGAAAGCGGGGAAACGATAGATTCCGCAATGGCCTGCTTCCTTAAAGCCCCCGCAACCTATACCGGCGAGGACATGGCGGAAATATATATTCACGGCAGCCGCATTATTGCAAAGCGGACACTTTCGGTGCTTTCCCGCTTCCTGCGCCCGGCCGAGGGCGGGGAGTTTACAAAGCGCGCCTTTATGAACGGCAAGCTTGATTTAAGCCAGGCGGAGGCGGTTATGGACGTTATAAGCTCCGTTACGGAGCAGGGTGCGCGCATGGCGGAGGAGCAGCTTGAGGGCAGCATAGGCAGCGGCATAAAGGATATAGAGGACAGGCTTATTGATATACTCAGCGGCGTTGAGGCGGCGCTTGATTATCCCGACGAGCTGGAGGAGGATACCGTATCTTCTCTTGAAAACGAGCTTGCGCCCATAATAGATAAGCTTGATTATTTGATACGCGGCGGCAACGCGGCGCGGATATTCCGCGAAGGGGCCTCGGTAGCCATACTCGGCGCGCCGAACGCGGGCAAATCGAGCCTTTTTAACGCGCTCATGGGAACGGAGCGGGCGATTGTTACATCCATACCCGGCACAACGCGCGATACGCTGGAGGAAACGATGGACATTTGCGGCGCGCCCGTGCGCATAACGGACACGGCGGGCATACGCGAAGGCGCGGACGAGGCGGAGCGCATAGGCGTGGAGCGGGCGAAGAAGGCGGGCGAGCGGGCCGACCTTATACTTATTGTAATAGACGGCACGAAGCCCATGGACGAAGAAAGCCGCGCGCTGATAAATGCCGCAAAGCGGGGCGAATACAGAAAATGCCTGATACTGTTTACCAAGGCGGACAAGCAGGGCTTCGGCACGGATGAAAGCTGCGCCGAATTTGCGCCCATAGCTGTAAGCTCCGTAACGGGGGAAGGGATAGAGGAGCTGAAGGAGCGCATGGCCGCGCTGCTGCTGACAAAGGAGGCGGAGAGCGCGCTTGTTACCAACTCCCGCCACATACATGCCCTTGCGGAGGCGAAGGCTGCGCTTGAAACGGCGGACGCCGCAATGGGCACCGACCTTGCCGCGGCGGACATACGCACCGCGCTTTACGCCCTTGGCCAAATAACCGGCCGCGAGGTAACATCGGACGTGATAGAGAGGATATTCTCCCGCTTCTGCGTGGGGAAGTAGGGGATTCTTGCCCAAAGGTTCCGTAAATGATATACTTATGGGGCGAATGAGCATATTATGAACGGAAAATACGGTTTTACGAAAGGCAGGAGCAATGAACAAACGAATCGTATTCACGGGCGGCGGCAGCGCCGGACACGTTACGCCGAACATGGCGCTTTTCCCCCAGCTTTTGAGCGAGGGATACGAGATACATTATATCGGCACGGCGGACGGCATAGAAAAAAAGCTGATGGCCGGCAAGGACTATATTATTTATCATGAAATAAGCGCGGGCAAGCTGAGGAGATATTTTTCGCTGAAAACGCTTGCAACGCCGTTTAAGGTACTTAAAGGCATAGGCGAGGCGCGGCGCATTATACGCAAAATCGATCCGGACGTAGTGTTTTCAAAGGGCGGATACGTGAGCGTGCCGGTGGTTATTGCGGCAAGCCAATGCCGCGTGCCGGTGGTTACGCACGAAAGCGACTATACTCCCGGCCTTGCGAACAAAATAAACTCCCGCTTTGCGGACAAAATCTGCGTAACGTTTGAAGATACGCTCAAATTCACCGGTGAAAAAGGCGTGCATACCGGCACTCCCATACGGCCGGAGCTTTACAAGGGCGATAAGCAGCGCGGCCTTGACTTCCTTGGCTTTAACGGGGAAAAGCCCGTGCTTATGGTAATGGGCGGCAGCCTTGGCGCGGCGGCAATAAACAGCGCCGTGCGCGCGGCATTGCCCAAGCTTGAGCGCACGTTCGACATTGTGCATATATGCGGCGCGGGCAAGGCGGAGAAGGAGCTGGACAGCGCAAGCTACAAGCAATATGAATTCATATCAAACGAACTGAGCGACGTTTTTGCCGCGACGGACATAGTTGTTTCCCGCGCGGGGGCTAACGCGGTGTTTGAGTTTTTGGCGCTGTGCAAGCCCATGTTGCTCATACCGCTGCCGCTGAGCGCAAGCAGGGGGGACCAGATTCAAAACGCGGGCTATTTTTCCCGCAAGGGCTACGCAATGGTGCTGGAGCAGGAGCAGCTTAATGAAAACACACTGCTTGACAGCGTGAACGATCTTTACGACAGGCGGCTTTCATTCATAGCCACCATGAGCGCGGACGCCAAGGCGGACGGCACGGACGAGGTGCTGGACGTTATACGCGCCGAAGCCTCAAAAAGGAGCAAAAAATGATTCACATGAGCCGCGAAAAGGCGCTGAAAATACTGAATGAGCCGAACGGGCCGGAAAAGCTTGCCGCCAAGGCGGAGCAGGCGTTTGAGCCGGCATGGGCGCTGTATATAAAAGAAAACAATGCGGCGGCGGGCGCGTTTTTATGCAGGCTGGCAAAGCAGAAGAAATTCCGCGAAGCTATGGCGGATAAGCTTTGCAGCGCGGATGAAAACGCTCGCTTCTGCGCAATGCTTTTATCTGACGACGCTAAGCTTAGGAAAAACACTGCGCGGCTGATGGGAGCGCTTGAAAGGGAAGCGGACGCGCCGCGGCTCATTGGCGCGCTTGAACGGGAGCAGACGCGCTTTGTGCGCCCGAGCATTATTCTTTCAATAGGCGCGATAGGCGGCGAGGAGGCCAAGGCTTTCCTTGATAAATACATCGTTCCCGCCGCAAAGGACGAAAGTGAAAAGCGACACTTTGCGGCGGAGACGGACGCACTCCTCAGCGCAAGGCGCAAGCTTACGAAAATTGCGCATCATGCATTCCGCGCGCTCGATACGGAGTATGAATTTGAACTCCGCGCACCGGACAGGCTGGTAGGCTCCCTGCTTTACGACATGGAGGAAGAGGAGCTTGAACCCTATGCGCACAAGGGCAACAGCGCCTTTATAAAAACAAAGGATATAGATAAGCTGATGCGCCTTAGGAGCATGCAGAGCATCCTGATGCCAATAGCGCGGGACATGAACGCGAGCGACGCGAAGCAGCTGCTGCAATGCGGCCGCTTTATGCGCGAATTCTTTGAAAACTGCTGCGATGGCGAACCGCCCTACGGATACAGAATTGAGCTGAGGGGCGAAGTGAAGGACAGGGCGGCGCAAAGCCGCGCGATAGCCGCCGTGATAGACAGCGAAAAGCTTGTGAATGCGCCGAGCGACTATGAAGCGGAGCTTATATTTGAAATAAAAGAACAGGGCCGCGCGGATGCGTTTCTGCAACCGACCGTGTTTTGTGACGATAGGTTCACCTACCGTACCGAGGCGCTGCCCGCAAGCATACATCCCGCAACGGCGGCGGCAGTGCTGCGCTATGCCATGGAGCACATGAAGGTGAACGCAAGGGTGCTGGATCCCTGCTGCGGCAGCGGCACGCTGCTTATTGAGCGGGAAAAGCTTGCGCCCGCGGCAAGCCTTACGGGCGTTGACATTGCGCATAGGGCAATAGACATTGCCCGCAAAAATGCCGAAAACGCAGGCTCAAAGGCCAAGTTCATATGCAACGACATGCTGCGCTTTGAAGCGAAGCGCCCGTATGACGAGATCGTTGCGAATCTGCCATTCGGGAACCGCGTGGGTACCCATGCCAACAACGAAAAACTATATGCAGGGCTGCTGGACCGGCTGCCGCAATGGCTGAACGAGGACGGCGTGGCTATACTTTACACGATGGAGTTCACGCTGCTGAAGAAGCTGATACGCGAACGGCCTAAGCTTAAACTGGTGACGGAAACGCGCACCGAAGCGGGCGGCCTTATGCCGGGAATATTCATAATAAAGCTTAAATAAATTTCGCGCGGGAAGAATGTTTCACGTGAAACAATTCGGTGCGGGGCCGGTGAATAATATGGTTGAAGATATGAGATGCGTAATTGCGGCGCGGCGGAGGTCACGCTGGAGGGGAAAAAGCTGCTGAGCCGTTTCCGCACGCTTGAAAAGGAGCTGAAAAAAACCGCGGATGCGCTGCTGCAAGCATGGCGGGAAGAGGACGCAAACTTGTAAACAAACTTGAAACAGATATGCTTATGTATTGATAAAATCAGTACATAAGCATATTATTATAGACCGAATTGAGCGCGGGCAGCACCGCGCCGGATAAGGAGAGTAAAATAATGAATGAAAAGCTAAGGCGGATAATAACCGCATTTATCTGCGCGGCATTGGCGGCGGCAATGTTTACGGGCTGCACCGCGCCCGTGAACACCGCAGAGCCGGAGGTTACGCCCGATATAATTGTTACTGCCGAGCCTACCGCGGCTCCCGCCGAGACTGCACCCGCCCAGACAACGCCTGCCGAAACTCAGAGCGCGGAGACGGATAACGCCGCGGCTGCGCTGCCCATAGGCGACGATCCGCTGAACATGATATTTGCAAGCGGCGCGGGCGCATGGGGGACAGAGATCACGCTGAACGCGGACGGCACATTCACCGGCGAATACCACGACAGCGAAATGATCGAAAACAGCGAAAAATACCCCAAGGGAACAGTGTATTACTGCAAATTTTCCGGCAGGTTCGCCAACATAACCAAGATAGACGACAATTCCTATGCCATGACGCTTGAGGAGCTGACAAAGGACGAAAGCAATGGCGCGGAATGGATAGAGGATGAGGTACGCTTTGTTTTGAGCGACGCACACGGCATAGAAAACGGCACGGACTTCGTGTTCTATATGCCCGATACTGCGCTGGACGGACTGAACAGCGAATTCCTGAGCTGGTGGCCCGATTATTACAAGCTCAGCGGAGAGGCGGGGGAGATACCCACCACGCTCGGCCGCTTCGGCCTTATGAACGGCACGGAGCATTTCGGATTCTTTACGTACGAAGGATAAGCGGGCTTACGCCCGCAGTGAAATCCTGCTTACGCAGGGTGAAATTGCGCTGAAGCGTAGTGAAATATTGCTTGAGCAATGTGAAATCCACCTGACGGCGGGTGAGCGTGAGAGATCGTAAAGTTGAGGGGACGGGAAGCCGTCCCCGTTTTTTATGTTTGAAGCTATGCAATACCAAAAGGCTCCCCGGACGGGGAGCTGGCAAACCGAAGGTTTGACTGAGGGGTTGGCGTAAACAACAGAAGCCTCGTTGTAACCCCTCCGGCTTTCGCTAACGCGAAACCCACAACGCTGGTTGGAATATGGTCGTCTTGCAGCGCTGCCGCTTGCAATACTCCCTATTCCGCCCGATTCTCCCCTCGCTGCATCGCTCACTGGGCGCGCTCGGCTCGAATCCCCTTTCAGGGCAGGCTACTCCCTCCGTCTTTTGCTTCGCAAAATCCACCTCCCCTGCTACGCAGGGCCACTCTGGTTGGAACAAGGTCGCCTTACTCACTACCGTTCGTAATTCTCCCTGCTCCTGCCCGTTCTCCGTTTCGCTTCATCCGCCACAGGCGGCGCTCAACTCCGAACCTCAAGGAGGGAGGCTAATCTGTGAGTTTATAAAGCGCACCAAAAGGCACGGATTGACATTTCTTCACAAACGTGCTAATATAGCGGCGAAAAGAGAATAATCACCCGCTGGGGGAGCTTGTTTTCAGGCTGAGATATACCCTTGGAACCTGTACGGATAATGCCGGCGTAGGGAAGCGGAGAGAATAGATTTGGCGCATGCGAAAATGCCGTCCGGTTTCTCCGCAAAGAATTGCGGAGATTTTTCTTTTTTCAAAAGAAACACACGGAGGTTTTAACAAGAATGGAATTTGTACTTCTTAAAAAGCTTGCAAAGCTTGAGGGTACGGAACTTTGGATGTTCATAGGCGCCATCGTGGCGGTCGCCGCGCTGATAGCGGTGCTTGCGGTGCTGAATAAAAAGCACGTCAATGCCGCGCCGACAGTTGAGAAAAAGGGCAATAAGATTACCACCCGTATGCTGGTGCAGGGCGCGCTGTGCATAGCGCTTGCGTTCGTACTCAGCTATATCAAGCTGTTCTCAATGCCCATGGGCGGCAGCATAACGCTGTTCTCAATGCTGCCCATATTCGTGTTCGCGTGGATGTACGGCCCCGCAGCCGGCCTGCTGGCGGGCTTTGCGTATAGCCTTTTGCAGGTTGTGCAGGGCGCGTACGTTGTGCATCCTGTTCAGTTTGTGCTGGATTATTTCCTTTCCTTTACGGTGCTCGGCCTTGCGGGCTTCTTCCCCAAAAGCCTTGCCCTCGGCGCGGGCGTGGGCGGTTTCTGCCGCATGCTGTGCGGCGTGCTCAGCGGGGCGATATTCTTTGCCGATTCCGCTGCGGAGGCGGGCTACGCCAACGCGTGGGCGTATTCGTTCATGTATAACTTCACCACAATCGGCGTGGATACCATACTGTGCGTAATTGCCGCGCTTATTCCCGCCGTGAGTAAGGCTGCCGTAAGGATACGGGACGGGAAGTAAACTCAAGATATAATCTTTGGCATGGGCTTTGCCTTCGATTCCCTCCCCAAGGCCGCCCATGCCGTGTTGTCAGGCGCCGCCATTTTCCCCGCGGCGCCTTTTTTTATGCCGAAGCCGTTCTTTATAATCCATCTTTTTACAGAATTTATCCGTTTATAATGTTTCACGTGAAACAATGCGGCATTGAGTCATTGTGTTATTAGGAATTATCTTATATAATAATAGGGAAATATCACAAAACGGAGATGTCTGGCAATGGAAAAAAGCGTTGTGCTGCGCGATGGCAGCGTGCTGCAAATATTCCGTCCGCGGGGCGAAAACGCGGCGGAAATACTGGAATATCTTAAAACGATCGGCGGGGAGACGCATTTTCTGCTGATGGATGAAAACGGCCTTGGCATAAGCGAGGAAGAGGAGCGCCTGATATTGGAGGAAAATTTGAAGCAGGAGCGCGGCGGCGTGTACGGCGGGCGCATAAACGGCGAGCTTGCCTGCATATTCAGCCTTGGCTGTTATCCGCGCCGCAGGCTGGCGCATACGGGGGAAATTGCGTTGAGCGTGCGCAAAAAGTATTGGCACATCGGCGTGGGCTCCGCGATAATGGAAATGCTGATAGAGCTTGCGAAGGAAGCGTCGCTAAAAAACATAGAGCTTAGCGTACATGCGGAGAACGAGCGCGCCATTGCGCTGTATAGGCGCTTCGGTTTTGAGGAAATAGGCCGCCATCGCGGCAAATTGTATGTTGACGGCGAATATTACGATGAAATACTTATGGATCTGCACATAGAGGCGGACGAAGCAAAGCTGAGGGAGATTAGAAAAGCATGTCCAAGATAATAGCCATTGCAAACCAGAAGGGCGGGGTGGGGAAGACCACCACCACCGTTAACCTTTCCGCCTGCGTTGCGGCGCTGGGCAAAAGGGTGCTGTGCATAGATATTGACCCGCAGGGCAACTGCACCAGCGGCCTTGGCGTGGATAAGGACGCACCGGAGCACAGCATATACGACGTTATGATAAACGGCGTAAGCGCGGCCGAGGCCACCGTAAAGACCCCCACCGAAGGGCTTGATTTGATATGCGCCCGCAAGGAGCTTTCGGGTGCGGAGGTGGAGCTTGTAAACACGCTTGCCCGCGAAACGGTATTGAAGCGCGCGCTGGACAAGGTGCGCAAGAATTATGATTATATATTCATAGACTGCCCGCCGTCGCTGGGATTGCTTACCATAAACGCGCTTACCGCGGCCGATACGCTGCTTGCACCCATACAGTGCGAATATTATGCGCTGGAGGGCCTGAGCGACCTTATGAATACCGTGAAGCTTGTGCGCACGCATCTTAACAGCAAGCTTGCGGTGGAGGGAGTTGTGCTCACAATGTTCGATGCGCGCACCAACCTTTCCGAGCAGGTGGTGCTTGAGGTGAAGAAATTCTTCAAAAATAAGGTGTACGATACCATAATTCCCCGCTCCGTGCGCCTTGGCGAGGCGCCGAGCTTCGGCATGCCCATCAATAAATACGATCCTAAATCCGTCGGCGCAAAGGCCTACGACGCCTTGGCGCGGGAGCTTGTGGAAAAGGAGAAATAAGCAATGGCAATGAAGAAGCTTGGGCGCGGGCTGGACGCGCTGCTTGGCGATTTTACCGCCACTCCGCCGGAAGGCGTTGTGCAGGCGGACATATACATGATAGATACAAATGCCGACCAGCCAAGGAAAACATTTGATGAAGAAAGGCTTAACGAGCTTGCGGAGAGCCTGAAGCGGCACGGTATGGTGCAGCCCATAATAGTGCATCAAAACGGGGAAAGATATACGATTGTTGCGGGCGAGCGCCGCTTCCGCGCGGCAAGGCTTGCGGGCTTCAAAACCGTACCCGTAATAGTGAAGCAGTTTGACGATGCCGAAATTCAGGAGATAGCTCTTGTAGAAAATCTTCAGCGCGAAAGCCTGAACCCGATTGAGGAGGCCGCCGCCATACGCTTCCTGATGCAGCAGCACGACCTTACGCAGGAGGAGGTTTCCTCCCGCCTGAGCAAGAGCCGCCCCGCAATAGCAAACAGCCTGAGGCTGCTTTCATTGCCGGACAGCGTGCAGGACATGGTGAAGGAAGGCAAGCTCAGCGCCGGTCACGGCAGGGCGCTTGCCGCCATAAAGGACGAGGCTGCCGTAAGAAGGCTTGCGGGCGACGCCGCCATAAACGGCTGGTCCGTGCGCGAGATAGAGCGCAAGGCCACCAAGTTCACCAATCCAGAGCTTGACAAGGTGGAGCGCGAATCAAAGAAGAAGCGCGTCCGCCAAACAAACGACATGTACGTTGCCCAGGAAAAGCTCAGGGAGCATCTGGGTACCAAGGTGACCATAGACGGCAGCGAAAAGAAGGGCAAAATAACGATAGAATATTATACGCGCGATGGGCTCGAAGCGCTCTACGATGCGCTGATGAAGCTGTAAAGCGGATTTTTGAAGAAGCAAAAAAGCAGGGTAATACCCTGCTTTTAATTTCCCTATTTATCTATCCGCTCTTCACCTTATCACGCCGTTTTCATATACCGGTACGACTTCGGTTATGTCCTCGCTGAAGCAGTATTTTATGTCCTCCTCAAAGCCGAGTGATATCAGCCGTGCGCAGTGCTTTGTAACGGAAAGGTCGGCGCGGCCCTGCTTCCAGTCCGCGTACAGCATGCAGCAGACCATTGTTATGTCCGTCGCTTCCATTGGCTCGCGCGCCATGCGGTGTATCGCCTCCGCAATGGAGCCTGCGGCTAAGAGATCGTCCGCAGAAATCTGCCCATATGTGCCGGCGCAGACGATTATTATGTCGTTGCCCAGCTCAACGGCCTTTTTGGCAACTGCCGTGCGGTTTATCATGCCGCCAATCAGTACCTCTTTCGCGGCGGACATGCCGTGTATGGCGGCGGTGCCGTTGGTGGTGCTTATTATAACGCTGCGGTCGCACACGGCTTCCTTGGTAAATTCATACGGGCTGTTGCCAAGGTCGAAATCCGGCAGCTTCACCGCCTCCCGTTCGCCCGCCAGCACAACATCCTGCGCCCCGAGCCTGCTTGCAAGCATTGCCGCCTCGCCGGGGTCTATCGCGGGAACGACCTTGGTCGCCCCGTTTCCAACGGCGGTTATTATGCAGCTTGTGGAGCGCAAAACGTCCACAACTATTACCGTGCAGGACGATATATGGTTGCTTAAAACCTTTCCGTATACGGGAATAACGTCTATTTTCATAAAAACCCCTCCCGGCTGAGCGTTCGGCAATTTTGCCCGCAAAGCCTTATCTTTCGGGCAAAAACACATTCACCCAATTTATCAGTATTATAGCATCACTTGCCCCATTATGCAAATAGTCCTTGCGCAAGGACTATCGCCGCCGCCGTACCTATAACGGAGCTTATAAGTGCCGCGGGCAATGCCGCGCGCGTGCGGCGTATGCCAACCGTGCCGAAATAAAGCGCGATGGTATAGAATATTGTCTCGGTGGAGCCGAGCATTATGCTTGCCGCAACGCCCGTGAAAGTATCGGGGCCGTATGTTGTGAGTACGTCGCCAAGGAGCGAGAGCGCCGCGCTGCCCGAAAACGGCCGCAGTATAAAAAGCGGCGCAAGCTCAGCCGGAAGGCCCATGGCGTTAAAAGCTGGGGAAAGCGCACCAAGCAGCCATTCAAGCGCGCCGGACGCCCTAAGCGCCTGTATCGCGGCAAGCATCCCCGCCATGTACGGCAATATCCTTATAAGCATGGGCAGCGCCTCTGCCGCCCCTTCGGTAAACGCGGAGTATATGTCCACTCGCTTTATCAGCGCGTATATTATAAGCCCCAGTATCATAAGGGGCAGAATATAGCTCATGCCTTGCCCTTCCCTATGGGCCTTTGCGGCATTATGCGGCAGAGCAGCGCGCATATTGCTGCGGCGGAAACGAAGCTTATCACGGACGCTATGAACGTGGGCAGCACCACTATGTACGCATCCTCGCTCCCTGCGGCGGTCCTTAGCGCAAGCACGTTCGCCGGCAGCAGCTCCAGCGCCGATGCGTTGAGCGCAAGGAACATGCACATTTCGTCCGTAGCTACGCCGGCATATTTAGCCTTCGCGTTCAGCTCCTTCATGGCCTCCAGCCCGAAGGGCGTTGCCGCGCTGCCCGCGCCGAAGAAGTTCGCGGCTAAGTTCAGCGTTATGGGCGCTATCGCCCCGCCCGCGTTTGGGAAAAGCAGGCCGAGAGGCTTCCTCATTGCCCGCGAAAGCGCGTCTATAAGCCCCGCCCTTCGCGCTATGCCCATAAGCCCCATCCATAGCATATACGCCCCCGCAAGGGATAGGGAGAGCGTTACCGCGTTGGCTGCGCCCTCCGTCAGCGCGTCAAGCACCACCGCTATGCTGCCGTTCGCCGCGCCGCATATTATTGCCGCCGCTATCATTGCGGCGAAAACACAGCTCATCATGCCGCTTTAGCCGCTCAGCACAAAAACGTCAGCTTTTCGCCTTCGCAAAGCGTGTCCCCGCCCGCGGCTATGCTGCTTACAGGCAGGCTGTATCGCTTAGCCACGTCAAAGCGCGTCTCGTTTGCAGAGGCAAAGTATACTATAATCGCCCTCTGCCGCTTTACCGGCTCCGCTTCACCCGCGGCGGATACTATGGTCATGCCTGTAAGCGTATACGGCACCGCGGAAAGCTCCAGCACGCATTCCGCCGTGAGCATACCGCCTGTAAGCATAAGCGTGCAGGATAGGCACTTAACGCTTGCGTCCGCCGCGTCCGCATCCGCGCCGGTGTATTGCGTTTCGCACAGGAAAGGTAGTTGCGATGCAAACGTCAGCGCGTTCGGCTCAGCCGTGCGCAGCGCGCAGTTCAGCGTTATTATGCCCTCTATGCTTAGCACGCCGTTCTTTACCTCCGCTGTTGTAACGTAGGGCATTGCGGCGCAGCATATTGCGCTCTTCGCGCCGTCTGCTCCGTCGGGCAGGGGTATATTCTCGCTCAGCGTATAGCGGAAGGTCTTTCGCCGCATCCGCTGCATAATGCTTGCGCTCTCCGTCTGCATTTGGCAGGAATGATAGGGTATAAACGCATCGGTGCATATAGCCGTTTCGCTCTGCTCAGTTTGATATATGCTCACCGCAAGGCGTGCGCGCACGGCGGCTATGCCGCTTGATGCGTCGGCGGGAGATATGTATATATCCTTCAGCGAAACCGTGGCGTATGCGTCGCCCTCGGCGCGGCTGTCAAGCTCCGCCTCTATTGTGAATGGGAACTGCACGGCGTGCGCCGTAAGCCCCGCGCGGCTGCACAGCAGCAGGTCAAGGCAAAGCTGCCCTTCTATTATTGCCGTGTCCCCGCCCGGCGTAACGCTCCTTACGCTGCATTCCCCGCTTGCAAAAAGCGGCTCCGTGCCCGCTGGCAGGGCGGTTTCTGTTTCAAAGTCCGTCTCGCTTTGGCCTATCAATGTTTCTGTGCAGGTGCATATGCACTCGTGCTTCATTTCGCATTCTGCGCCATCGATGCCGTTTAGCATGGGCAGGGGAGACGTGTCATAAACGGCGCAGTCCAGCCCCGCGACCGCGCTGAGCATCAGCTCTCCCGCGGCGCTCAGCGTGCAGGACGTGACGTAAGCCGTGACCTCCGCGCGCATGCCCTCCCGCGCCGCGTCGCACGCAATGCTGTATTTGAACGCCGCGCCGGACGTGAACGCCCCGCCCTTTTCGGCAGCGGCGGTGTCCCCGCCGGCATTGTCCGCGCCGTCCCCGCTCGGTATCATCTCCCGCACGGCGTTGCGGAATATAACGCTCACCTTCAGCTTGCCCTCTATGTCTATCCGTCCGTCGTGTGCGGTTGCTGCTGCGGCCTCCACCCGGGCGGCTGCGCAAAGCGGCTCAATATCGCCAAGCCTTATCCCCGCGGGCAGCGGCAGCGCGCCCTCTATCGCGGCCTCCGCGCTTTCCCGCGCGGCCAGCCTAAGCGTTTTGCTCCCGCCGATATCTAAAAATTTCGCTTCCATTTCACCTTGCTCCTTTCGCGGCTCTATTCATTTGTATTTATATTTTGTTGGAGGGGAGGGTATGCAGAAAAGTTAAATATGGAGGGGCGGATCGACTGAGGGGTTGAAACAAACAAATAGAAGATAAGCTTTTTTATAACCCCTCCGTCTGCTCGTTACACTCGCATCCACCTCCCCTTTCAGGGCAGGCTTATTGTGTCGAACTTGCACTGACCAAAACGCTCCCCACCAACCTTCGTCATCTTTCTGTCATTTCCGATTGACTAAGCATATCATTTATGTTATGGTTATAATGCGCGTAATGATATCGCGCATTGAACCCAAACGTATGAAAAAAGCATACAGAAAAAAACAGAAAGGGTTTTGAAAGATGGTAACACTCAAAATCGACGGAAGAACAGTCCAGGCGGAGCCGAATGCAACCGTGCTTGAAGCATGCATGGCGCAGGGAATAAAGATACCCACGCTTTGCAATCTGAAGGACATCAACAATATAGGCGCGTGCCGCATGTGCCTTGTTGAGGACGCAAAAACCGGCAAGCTTCAGGCAAGCTGCGTGCTGCCCGTGAGCGAGGGGCTTGAAATAAAGACCTCCACGCCCAAGGTGCTGGAGGCGCGCCGCGCTGTGCTGGAGCTTATTTTGAGCGATCATGACCGCTCCTGTCTCACCTGCAAGCGCAATCAGACCTGCGAACTGCAATCCCTTGCCAACGAAATGGGCATAGAGGATATTGAGTTCCCGGGCGAGCGCATAATAAAGACCATTGATGAACTAAGCCCCAGCATAGTAAGGGATAACAACAAATGCATACTGTGCCGCCGCTGTGTGGCCGCCTGCGCCAAAACACAGGGCGTGTTTGCCATAGGTATGCAGAACCGCGGCTTTAAGACGCAGATAGGCTCCGAATTCGGCAAAAGCCTTAACGACGTTGCCTGCATCAACTGCGGCCAGTGCATAGCCGCCTGCCCCACCGGCGCGCTTACCGAAAAGGACGCCACCAAGGAAGTATGGGCCGCGCTGAACGATCCCGATAAATACGTTGTGTTCCAGACGGCTCCCGCTGTTCGCGTTGCGATTGGCGAGGAATTCGGCCTGCCCATAGGCACGCGCTGCACCGGCAAAATGGTATCCGCAATACGCCGCCTTGGCGCGGATAAGGTATTTGACGTGGACTTCGCGGCGGATCTTACCATAATGGAAGAAGGTACGGAGCTGCTGAACAGGATGAAGAACGGCGGCGTGCTGCCCATGATAACAAGCTGCAGCCCGGGCTGGATAAAATACTGCGAAACGTTCTATCCGGATTTTATACCCAATCTTTCAACCTGCAAGAGCCCCAACCAGATGCAGGGCGCGGTAACAAAAACATACTTTGCCAAGCAGAACGACCTTGACCCGCGCGACATTTACGTTGTGAGCGTAATGCCCTGCACGGCCAAGAAGTTTGAAATTGCGCGGCCCGAATTCGGGCGGGACGGCTACCGCGACGTGGACGCGAACCTTACCACGCGGGAGCTTGCCCGCATGATACGCCAGGCGGGGCTGGACTTTGCGCACCTGCCGGAGGAGGAGTTCGACGATATGCTGGGCGAATCCTCGGGCGCGGGCGTTATATTCGGCGTGACGGGCGGCGTTATGGAGGCGGCGCTGCGCACGGTTGTGGACGTGCTGACGGGCAGGGATATGCCGCGGCTTGAATACGCGGACGTGCGCGGGCTTGAGGGCATAAAGGAGGCCACCGTAAACGTGAACGGCACGGATATAAACGTTGCCATAGTTCACGGCACGGCAAACGCCGCAAAGCTGCTCAACGCCATACGCGCGGGCGAAAAGACATATCATTTCATAGAGGTGATGGGCTGCCCGGGCGGCTGCGTGACCGGCGGCGGACAGCCGATAGTGGATGCAAGGACGCGCTACTATGTTGACCCGCGTGCCGCGCGCGCCGCCGCAACATACAGCGAGGATGAATCCATGGCTATCCGCAAGAGCCATAAGAACCCAGCGGTGCAGAAGCTTTATGCCGAGTTCCTTGGCGAGCCAAATTCGCATATTGCGCACGAGCTGCTGCATACCACCTATGTGGACAGGAGCAAGGAAGCATAAGCGCTAACTGCGCACTAACACAACGACCGCCGACCCAATCAGCAAGGGCCGGCGGTCTTTTCCGTATCCGCAAAAGCGGTGGAGGCATTTGCGGGTTGTATGATATAATATTTCTACATTCGTGCGCAGGAGGGGCAGCTATGGCGGAAGCAATGGACATAAAGCAGTTTTGGAGGGCGGTTTTTGCCCAGAATGAGGGCGAGATAAGAAAATATTTCCATGCCGATGCGTATGTTAATTGGCATTGCACCAACGAACGCTTCACCGTGGATGAATTTATAATCGCAAATTGCGAATATCCCGGGGAGTGGGAAGGGGAGGTTGAAAGGGTGGAAACCGTGAACGACCTTATAATCACGGTCACGCTTATATATCCAAAGGACAGGAGCGCATATTATCACGCAACCTCGTTTATTCAAACAAAGGACGGTAAAATTACGGCAATGGACGAATACTATGCCGATGACGGCGCGCCGCCGCAATGGAGATTGGATAAGCGCATAGGAACGCCCGTTAAATAGGCTTCATAATACGGGCGGGGGCAGGCGGCTGTGCCGAAATTATAACGGTTGATAATATGCAGGCTGTGGAGGTGCTGAAAATCGGGGCGTTTTTGGAAAGGGTAAGAAGGCCTAAGAAAAACATTCCTTTGCGTAGGCACACAAAAAAGGGACGCAGCCGCCCGCGGAGCAGCCGTGTCCCTTTTAGCTTGGCGTATATTATTTCTCCTTCTTGCCGAAGAAGCGCTTTTTATAGTAGCTTTCCGCAACGTATATCGCCGCAAGCGGATTGTGTCCCATTACCCTGTCCTTAACTGCAAGCACGGTGGTGGGCGCTTCAACATATTTCATAACAAGGCTGTCGTGCCCAACGCACAGGCCAAGTATTATGTTCATGTCCGTATGCTCGCTGTTCATAAGCAGCGCCTGACCTATCGGGTTGCACATCACCTCGTCCGCGCAGCCGGAAAGCGTCTCCTCGTCCTTCAGGCCGACGGAGGATTTTGGGTCGGAGCCGTTTTTGCACACGGCGGAAACAACGTCAAACCCATTGTGGGTCAAAATCTTGCTCACCTCGCGCGCCTCATCCGAAAGACCAACGCAGAATATAAGACCTATCCTGTTATAGCCGCACTTCCTGGCGAAGAGCATAATCTCCTCCATGCGGCAAAGCCTGCCGTAGCCTTCCGCCTCAACCACGGCCGCGTTGTGCGCCAGCGTGTAGTTTTCCGGATCCTTATAAAGCTCGCTCGCCTGCTGCTGTATCTCGCTGTTCTTGGTGGGGCAGCATATCATCGCGTTTGAAACATCGTGCACCTGGCAGCCGTGGTGCGGGCATTCGGCGCATTTAAGCATAAGTTTTTATCTCCTTTGTATGTTCTCGGTTTAATGATAATACCGCATATGGGCGGTGTCAATAGCAAAAAGCGGGGCGATGTTTCCACCGCGCCCGTTTTGCGTTTCGGTTTATCGCCTTACAGCACCGGAGTCCATGCAAGGTCAAGTATTTCGTCCGCGTTGTCCATGGAGGTGATGAGGCCAAGGCGGATATAGCGCTCGATGAAGTCCTTGAGGGTGTTGCCGGTGAACTCATCGGAAAGGCCGAACTGGAGGGAATTGTTTATCATTATGTTCATCTCGTAGTTGCCGCCGTTCCAACCCATGTCCATCAGCACCTTGGTGGCTTCTTCGGGGTTGTCGCGCATGTAGCTGTGCGCCTTCTGCACGGCCTGGGCCACCTTCTTGGCGATGGTGGGGTTTTCCTTTACGAAGGTGCCGTTCATTGCCATAACGCAGCATACGCGGTCCGCAAAGTCGGTATCAAGCTGGGAACGGATGCACTTGAGCTTGCCGTCCTTCACCATGGCATAGGCAAAGGTGTCGCTCAGCAGGGCAGCGGCTATTTCGCCGTTTTCCATTGCGGTAACGCAGGCGTCCGCGGAAACCTGAACCAGCTCAACATCGGTGCTGTAATTGATTCCGTCCGCATCAAGGAGCAGGGCGGTTATGTTGTAGTCGCTCTTTCCGATGCCGTTGGGGACGGAGATCTTCTGGCCCTTAAGGTCGGCAGTGGTGGCGTATTCGCTGTCCGCAAGAACATAGAGGGACTTGCAGCCAATGTGCGCGCCGCCGGTGAAGGTTATATCAACGCCGTTGGTGATGGGAACAAGCATCTTGGCCATCATGCCGGTGGCAACGTCAACCTGATTGGTGCCCAGCGCCTCAACGTCGCTGCTGCCCTTCACGCCCTCGGCGGTCAGGCCGGCTTCCGCATAGTAGCCAAGGTGATCGGCCATGGTGGGGCCGGAGGTGCAGCCGTCGCTCATGAAATACTTTATGGTGCGGCCGTAGGCGGGCTCGTTCTTCATGGCTTCCAGTTCCTCCGCGGTGGGGGTCAGGTCGAAGTTGGCCATGTCTATGGCGCGGCCTTCGATGTTAAGGGGCACAAACAGGGCTTCCCACTTGCCGGAAGCGGAGGCTTCGGCGGCATCCAGATGCTCGTCAGCTTCGTTGACTTCAACGTTGTCAACGGTACCGACCTCTATCTGGCCGTCGTTGTTGGAATCCTTGATAACTTCGGACTGCTTATTGTCGCCGGTGTTATCGCCGTTGGTCTCCACGCCCGCGCAGGCGCATACGGACAGCGCCATTACAAGCACGAGCATAAGAGCAACAATCTTCTTCATTGTTTTTCTTCTCCTTGCGAAAAGTTTTTTTATTTATAGGCATTCTTTGCCTTATAAACCGTAAATTAGGCGTTTTTGCCGCCGTAATGCAGCTTGTTGAGTATTTCGTTGCGGTATTCTACAAAGCTTGCGGAGCTTCTGTCCCGCGGGAAATTCTCGCTTATCTTTATGTCCGCCACTATGCGCCCGGGGTTGGCCTCCATAACCAGCACCCTTGTGCCCATGTAAACGGCCTCGTCAATGCTGTGCGTAACCATAAGGGCAAGCTGCCTGCGCTGCGTCCAAATATTGAGTATCTCATCCTGCATATTCATGCGGGTAAATGCGTCAAGCGCGCCCAAAGGCTCGTCCAGCAGCAGTATCTCCGGTTCGTTTATAAGCGTGCGCACCAGCGCCACGCGCTGCGCCATGCCGCCGGAAAGCTGGGCAGGATAGTCGTTGCGGAACTTTTCAAGGCCGGTTATTTCAAGCATATGCTTTACCTTTTCGGCCTTGCCAACGGTTGCGCCCTGCATATCAAGGCTGAAGGATATGTTCTTTTCAACGGTGAGCCAGGGGAAAAGCGTTGGGTTCTGGAAAACCAGGCCGCGCTGAGGGCTCGGGCCGTCCACCTCTTTGCCGTCCACGGTTACGCGGCCGAGCGTTGGCGTTATAAGCCCCGCAACAAGGCGCAGTATTGTGGATTTTCCGCAGCCGGACGGGCCGACCAGAGACACGAACTCCCCGCTTTGCATTTCCGTGCTTACGTCCTGCAGGGCGTGGGTCACGCCGTCGCTTTCAACCTTTGCAAAAACCTTGCTTACGTTTTCCAGTTTAAGGCAAACTTTCTTTTTATCGTCGCTCATTTTTCGGCTCCGTTCTGCCACCTGAGAAGATAGCGCTTTATCCTTTCAAGCCCGTTTGTTACCAGCGTGAATATGAAGCATATTACGAACAGCGCCGCAAAGGACTTATCATAGCTGGCCCAGCCGGTCTGCCAAGTCATGTACCAGCCAAGGCCGGACTTCACGCCCAGCATCTCGGCAATCATTATGGCTACGCAGGATGAGCTCATGGCCTGCGTGCAGCCCTGCAAAATGGAGGGCATTGCATGGGGAATGGCAACGTGCAGCACAAGCTGCCTGTTCGTTGCGCCCAGCGTGCGCGCGGCCTCGAAATATTCCTTGCCCACGTTTGAAATGCCCGTGAGCGAGGCAACCGTTACCGCGAACCATGAGCCGAGGGCTATTATGAACACCGCCCCGCCGAAAAGGGACGTTGCAACTACCATTATGATAGGTATCCATGTGGAGGTGGGGATAGGCCCCAAGAACTTGATTATGGGATCCAGCCAATAGCGCGCCTTTTTGGAATATCCGCAGGCTATGCCGGTTATAAGCCCCAGCGTAACGCCTATGGAATAGCCTATGAAAAGCAGCTTCAATGTATTAAGCGTGCAGTCCGCAAGCATTTTATAGTCAACGAGGAATGCGTTGATTATATAGTTCATGCAGGGCACGAACGGCTGCGTAAGCGTGCCGGTTTTCAGCGTAAGGTAATCATATACGGCTAAAAATATGAACAGCGCGGCATAGCGCGGCGCCCTGTAGCGCAGCCTTTCATAGAGCTGCTTTTCGCCCCGCGCCCGCCTTATGAGGGACACTATGAAGCACACAAGATAGATGCACATGGCCGCGCCAAGCACCCAAACGTAGCTCCAGGGCTTTGAATTGCGGCTGTTGTTGGGCAGTATCACGTATTCCGCCATGGCTATGCATCCGCACAGCAGCGGCAGTATCATTATTATTGCCTCCGCGGTTTTCTGCGCGGGAGTTTTTTCCTTTTCTTCCAGCTCCTTTAGCTGGCGGCGGGTCAGGCCGCTGAGCAGCGCAACGTCTGCGTTCCGCTCGTTTTTAACCTTACTTTCAGGCATTTATAGCCCACGCCCCCTTCTGTCGTAATCAAACATTTTTATTATATTGGCGGCGTTGGTTTAGTCAAATTGGACTTATTGATTAAGAGGAAGTATTATTGATTGTGCCGATAAATAAAAAGTAATGCCTACAAAACGCAAGGTAATGAAGTAAGGTGCAGTAAAAAAAGCACCCAGCCGATGCTGAGTGCTTTATGTGTCTAGCTGCACCAAATTAGATATTTCCAAACCCTTCATTGAAAATACCTAATTTCATTGCACTTATTAATTAATTGAAGTATAACACAGGCGGAGTGCTTATGGCCTTATTTCCATGCCACGCTTATTTCAGTGCCGTTCCTAAATATCACATTGAGCTTCTCGGATATGACCGATACGCTCTCCACCAGTTTTCTGACCAGAGTGTCATCGTATTCGGTGATGTCCAATTCTCCGTTCTGGAGCGATTTCATGATTTCGCTTATCCTTTGTTCGGCATTCGCATCTGCCTGCGCCCTTTGGAGTAGCGTTTCTCTGCGGGCTTGTAGCACTTCCATGCTGTTGAGCATCATGGAAAACTTCGCATGGTCGATGTTATCAGCTTCGTTCGCGTCCGGGTTCAGCGTTATGAGCTGGATAAGCTCATTTTTGTGATACTCTATGAGTGCATCGATCTCCTGCGCAGTTTCGTCACCCGGATGTTTGATTACCTCGGACAATATCTCTTGTATATCTGCCTTTGCATCCTCTGTATCCAGCTTCAACAGCCGGATCGCTTCCATGATCGCTGCATGCAGCGCCGGTTCCGGAATCGTAGGAGCCTTCTTGCATATTTCTTTGCCATGCTCCAGCCTTGATACGCATCGCCATACGATCCGCTTCTCGCCACCTTGATCTTTGGCTGGCCAGGTTGTCCGGCGATAGGCGGCGCCGCATTCCCCGCAGTGGATCAGTTCGGATAAGGCATATTTGCTTGAAAACCTACCTTTGTTCGTTTTTGAGGATGATGTAGAGAGTGCGGTTTTGCTGTTCCGCCTGGCAAATTCCTCTTGGACGCGGTTGAAAATCTCCCGCGGCACGATGGCTGGGTGGTTATCCATGATGTAATATTGAGGAAGTTCGCCGGTATTCTTCTTGACCGTCTTGGAAATGCAGTCGGTGACGTAGGTTTTTTGCCGCAGCGAGTCGCCGGCATAGATCTCGTTTTTGAGGATGCGCTGGATGATACTGCTGCTCCATTTCTCGGCAAAATGAGGAGGCGGTACGTTGTCATCACTTAGGCTGTCTGCGATTCGTTTTGCACTGTAGCCTGACAGCATGCTGTAATAAATGCGCCTTACGATTACCGCTTCCTCCGGAATGATCTCCGGCGTATCATTTTCACCGCGCTTATAACCATACAGCCATTTATACTGGAAGAGCACCTTTCCTGCTTTCATACCCATTCGTTGCCCGATAGCCACATTTGTAGATAAGGACTCACTTTCTGCTTGGGCAAAGCCGCTATGGAAGGTCATCATCAATTCACCGGCCAGTTCCAAGGTGTTGATGTTTTCCTTTTCAAATAAAACGCCAATACCCCTTGCCCGGAGGAGGCGCACATATTTCAGGCAGTCCACCGTGTTTCGGGCGAAGCGGGATACGCTCTTGGTAAGGATGAGGTCCACGCGACCGCGGCGGCAGAGGGCCATGAGCTTGTTGAACTCATCCCTGTGTTTGGTGGATGTGCCGGATATTCCTTCATCGGCGTACACGCCCGCCATCTCCCAATCGGGATTGGCGTTGATCTTCTCCGTATAATACTCGATTTGGTTCTGGTAGCTGGTCAACTGTTCCTCATCGTCGGTTGACACGCGGCAGTATGCGGCCACCCGGAGTCGACCCTTTTGCTGCTCCCTCACAAGCTCCGCCTTGGGCTTGGCGGGAATGATCCGTACTGTTTTAGCCATCGTTCATCACACTCCCCGATATGAGCGGCAGGAGGGTGTGATCCCCCTGCATCGTAACGATGCGGACGTTTGATCTTGTCAGCCTCTCTTTGCTTTGCCTGAGCTTGTAAGTGTTGCGCTCCAAACGGCTTAGGCTTACGGCAAGTATCTCATCGTATCTGCCAGCGTCGCAGTCCGCGAGGAGCTTTTCCCATTCCGGTCGGTAGGCGTTGGCGGGGACGCCATCGTCGACATATACGCCCATAAGCCTGCGGTCCGCGTCCTGTGCAATATGCGTTTTCAGGCGCTGAACCTGTTCGGCGCATTCATCACCTTGCTTTCCAGCATCCACCCTTGCGTAGATAGCCGTGCGTATTGGTCCTGTCTGCTTGCTCATTTTTGTTCTCTCCTTTTCTTCAAATATCAAAATGGACGCTACCCGCGTCCACTTGATTGCTCGGTGTGGAATTGTAGGTCCGTATCGCATCGTATTTCTTGACGGCCAGTTGGAATATCATCTCCTGCAACCGCTCCGGCTCCAGTACCGGCTTGGATAGCTCTTGGTTGATCTGGTTTTCCAGGCGGGCGATTGATATATCCGTGAGACGAGTAGGTACAGTGGGCGGCGCGGATTGCACTGTTGCCGCGGGCTGTTTCTCGGTTCTTTCACGTTTCACAGCCTTTCCTTCCCGTATAGCGGCTACCCGCCCGAATAACTCCGGCTGGATGATTGCGGGATACCCGTCTGTGCCGGTGTACCGTTCATTTTCCAGCATGCGCTTGACCATATGTTTGTTCCAAAGCGGCGTATCGGGATGATAGCGGACGCCCATGGCTTGCAGAGTATCCGATATGGCGGCGTAGGACGCACCGTCAACATAAGCGGCATAAGCGCGCTCGATGCATTCCGCTTCGGCTCGGCATATCACGATCTCGCCGTTTTCCAGCCGGTATCCAAAGGGCAGATATCTATTTCTCGCCATCGCCGTTTTCCTCCGCGCCCGTCAGTTCCAGCCCGTTTATGAGCCGGAACACGATCTTTTTGTTCCTGTCCACCAGCACCTTATCGACGATCTGTTCAAAAACCCCGCCATCTTCGAGAGAGGTGGGGTCCTGGGACACATCCTGCAGGATGGATATGAGTTCTTCCGTTTTTTCGAGCTTGTTGTCTTTCACCGTACCCGATATGAGCAGCTTGCGTTTTCGCTGTGCTTCGTCAAGCTGGGCGTTCAGGGCGTTGCACCTTTCACGGAATGCGGCGACGTCCAGTATGTTCAGGCTATTGAGCTTGCTGACGGCGTGGAGCTGGTCGGTGAGCGAGAGTATCTGTTGGTTGAGAGCATTGATGCCCTCGTTGCCCATGATGGAGCGTTCCCGAAGATGGCGAAGCTGGGTAGCCATTGGGAGGAGGAGCGTGTCCATGCTGGCTTTCAGTATGCTCAAAATGGTTTCATAAGCGTTTAACACGATGACTTCGGCCACAGGTGGGGAAGGGCATAACGATTTGCTTTCATCGTGACGGCTGCACACCCAACTCACATACCCGCTGTTCTGCTTTTTGCGGCGTAACGCACGGCCGCACTCTGCACAATAGATTTGTTTGTGCAGATATGTTTTAGCAGGAGGGATACTGACTTGCGGGTTTCGCCGCATTTGACAAAGGATCTGCGCTCTTTCAAATGTATCACGGGATATGATCGGTGGGTGCGACTCAGCCAAATAATACTGCGCGACGTCGCCATGATTGCGCTTCTCCTGCTTGGGATAACCTTCTGTGGTATATTTCTTTTGCAGCAATGCGTCGCCGATGTACCGCTCATTGTTCAAAATGTATTGTATAGTGGTGACATACCACACGGTTCTGCTGTTCTCACGTTGATTCAGTTCATGGGCAATCTGTGCGCGACCAGCTCCGTTAAGATAGCTGTCAAATATCCAGCGGACGATCTCGGCTTCCGGCTCATATATTTCCAGCGAGCGGTCTTTCCATCGGTATCCATACGGAGCGATATTCCCGATGAACTTCCCGCTTTTCATGCGGTACTCGTAGCTTTTCCGCATGTTTCCGCCGATTGACGTGCTTTCCTCCTGCGCCAGCGAACCGAACACGGATATCAGCAACTCGCCCGCGATGTCGGCGGTATCCAGTCCCTCTTTTTCAAAGTAAACGGATACGCCGAGCATCTTTAGCTCCCGGACGTATTCGAGGCATTCCTGCGTGTTGCGCGCAAAGCGGGATATGCTCTTGGTCAGTATCCGCTTGACCTTGCCCTGCCTGCAATCTTCAATGAGCCGCAGGAACTCGGGGCGCTTTAGGGCGCTGGTGCCGGTGATGCCTTTATCGGCGTAGATACCGGCAAGCTCCCATCTATCGTTCTCCGCGATCCGCGCGGTGTATTCCTTGACTTGAGCGACGAAGGAGTGGCGCTGGTCCTCGGAATTGGAACTGACCCGGCAATAGGCCGCAACGGGCAGCTTGTCCGCGAGCGTTCCTTTGGTCGCCTGTATGACCCGTACCTTGGGCATCCTCGCCATCTCCTTTCGGCCTTTTTTCAAGCAGCAACACTACCACACAATCTTCAACATATCCATGGAAAACCACAGACAGTCAGGGACTTTTTAAGCCGCTGACAGATACCGCCTTGTCAGCAGATCGCAGGCCTTTCGGTATTCTTCATCCGTAAGCAAGCCAGCCGTGCGGAGCCGTTTGAGGTACTGCCATGCGGCGGCCTTGCGGTATTCATTCTTCAACCGTTCGTCCATCCGCCGTCACCTCGCTTTCAAAGTATGCAGCCGGTTTCTTTTCCCGGATAAATGCCGCCACATCATCCGTGCTGCGCGTAGTGGGCATATAGGGCAGCACTTCCATCACGGCGCGCTGATACTTGCTCTCCGGCGTCGCACGGCGGTCGAGTATCGAAATGACGCAGGTATCGGTTTCAAGCCGTACCCCGCGCCCGATCCCTTGCATGACGCTTAACTGCATCTGCGGCACGACGACCGCGCCTATGAAATCTCGCAGGCTCATGTATTGGCTTTTCTGCGCCTCGGAGAGCAGCGTTTTCTGCGGGAAGGGCAGCTTGTACAGGATGAGGGAGGACACGATATCGCCGGGAAAATCCAAACCCTCCCACGCCCGGCCACAGGCCAATAGCACACCGTTACCAGACTGGCGGAAGGCGGCGAGGCATTCCTCGTCCTTGCGGTTCAATGCGAACAGCGGGTAGGGTAGACCTTGCTCCTTGAGCATTTGGTAGGTTTCCGACATATCGTCGTAGGAGGTGAATAGGATAAGCGTGTGGCCGTGGGCCGCCTGTATGAGCTTGGTGATCTCGTCAAAAGCGGCGGCCCTGTATGCGTCCGTATCCTTTACGCTGGGCATGTGTTCCGGCAGATACAGCAGGCAGTTGTTCCGGTAATCGAACGGGGAGTAAATGACAGACTCGTATATCTCCCGGTCGATATGGTTAAGGCCCAACTGCCGCTTCACAAAGCGGAAACCGTTATTGATGGCCAGCGTCCCGGAGGTAAGAACCACACCGGCGTCCTTGTTAGCCCATAACAAGGTTCGCAACTGCGTCCGTATGGTCTTGGGTACGACGACGAAAGCAGAGTTGCCCTCCCGGTCGCAGTCGAGGTAGCAAAGATAATGGTCGTTCATGTCGTGGAACTGCTTGAGCGTTCGCCCGATCCGGTTGGCCGCGTTGCGCACGCCCGTCGCGTTGGGGCGCAGGGCGGCCGCTTGCTCCAATGCCTCGAGACACTTGCTGATCAGTTCTTTGTGTCCAGCATCGGGGGCGTATACGGTTTGCGTATCGGCTGCACCCGCAAACTCGGCAAACAGGCTGTTAAAGAGAAGGCTGCCGCCCTTGGGAGCGGCACTCACCGTGCGAAGTTCTGTGAGGAAATCCTCCACGTCGCCTTTGTCGAAGCGGTACTCGCACATCTCCCGCGCCGCAGCCGTCAGCTTATGGGCTTCGTCCACGACAAGACCGCGATAGTCGGGCAACAAAGGCGAATACCCCCTCATGCGGTTGAGCGAATCCGCCAACAGATAGTTATGGTTGCAGACCTGAAACAGCGCGGTGCTGCTCTGCTGTGCTTCCAGCATACGCAGGAACGCACAATCGTCGGCATCCTCGCATTTTCGGGGACAGGTATCGGGAATGGCTACCCGCTCCTTGTCATATTTGGAGAGACGTGGGGCTTTGCTCAAATCCATGTTCAGCCGCAGCACATACAGCGCGTCCAGCTTCTGCTTGTTGCGCCTGTCGGGGTTAATGCTCTCGATGCGCCGCGCCAGCCGCAGGGGGCAGACGTAATTACCCTTGCCTTTGCGGAGGATTCCTTCAAAGGGCTCGGCTATGATCCCTTCATTAAGTAAAATCTGCGATAGCTGGGGGATGTAATCTTCCAGTATGGCGTTTTGCAGCGCAATACTGCTGGTAGCGATGATAAAGGGAGAAAAGCCTTTGTCCGCGTCGCAGGGCTGATATTTGTTCCAAACGACCGCGGCGATGATATAGGCCGAGGTCTTGCCAATGCCTACCCCGGCATGGCAGAGTGAAATGCGCTTATCCGCAAAGGCGTCGAGCATCTGGTGGCACAGCGCGATCTGGCCGTCGCGCACCTCCATGCCGTGCTTGGGAAGTCTGTCAAAGTAAATACGGTCAATATCGGCGTGGGCTTTTTCCAGCGTGGTCATGTTTGATAATTCCATTTTGTTTTCTCGCTTTCTTTTGTGGTTTTCAAATTCAAGGCAGTAGAAACAGCGCGGTGGGCTGTGCCTGCCGCGCTGAATCCTGTCTCTGCCGTATTTGCCACGCACCCCCGGCAAGGGGAGTCACCACAGGCTGGCCGTGACAAGCGGCCGCACTCGCGTCCTCATCCGGGTCTTTATGGCTTGCAACCCAGACGGGGCGCGCCCCTCTTACATGGGGGCCAACAGGATTATCATTATCCGACGCTCCGAGTCATGGCGGCGCGAGGTCAGTCGCGCTCCGGGTCGGCACGGTATCGCTCGTCCCCCGAAGGGGGAGTCCTGGCGCTGCCGCCCGGCGCTCGCCGGGGCGTAGGTCCCTGTGGTGCTGTATATGAAGTTTTCAAGGAGCGGGAAGGCCTTTTGAACCCTCTCGCTCCTTGTCCGCTGACTTTTTTGCGATTTGAGCGGATTTATTTTTTCGATCCTATGATTTTTTTTAATTTGAGCAGGATGCGCCGCTTCCTGTCGTTGATGGTTTTCTGCGGAATGCCTGACGTTGCAGCATATTCTCGTTCTGTCAGACCATCCAAGAAAGTAGCCTGTATGAGCTGTCGTTCTTCGCTGCTCAGTTGAGCAAGCGCCTTGCGAAGCCTTACAATCATCACTCCCATAGTCGCTTCTTCGGCTACATCAGTCGTTTCATCCGGGATAAACTCACAAGCTGGAGCGCCGTCCTCGTTCACGAGCGCATCATATGAAACCACAGTGTATTCTGGGGCGCTGGCCTTCAGATACGCCCTGCGGTTTTGCTCTTGCTTCCATGCCTTGAACTGCTCCGGCGTAGCTTCGTACATCCTGTGATCGATAACGATGAACTTTAGCGTCCGAACATGGGGATCCTTTTCACGCATGGCAAGGTATTCCTGCATGGTGAAACGCGTCTGTTCACTATTGATTTCCATGTAGACCTCTGTAACTTTTGCCATGTTCCTAACCTCCGGATTTTGATTTTTGTGGGGATCAAAAATCCGGGGGTCAGGGGTATTTGGCTATGGCCGCCTGCCATGCGGAAAAGAAAAAAGCCACTCGTTAACTCCTTTTAGGGGAGCTGACGAGCAGCTAAAAAGAACGAACCTGACGGTAGCTTTATTAGCTACTCGTCAGGCTCGTCCGTCGTTATTTAATACCGTATCCGGCACATTAGTGTGGGATTAGTTGCGGCGTGCTCTGTACTGAGTACCGAACAACTGTGAAACGTCACAATCGCGTCCTTTATTCTGTTACCTATAAGCACAGGGGCTTTATCAGTCCTTATGCCCTACCAACCGTATCCCCAAATGGGAGCTGCATTTCCAGCACTTGATGTAATAATCCGCCTTCCATTTTTCCAACTGACGTATGACGCGAACATCGTTTATCACTGTGCTGTCCGTATCTAAAACCCTGCGCCCGCAACGGGGGCAGACAAGCTGTGACTTCATCAAATTCCTCCAACATCATCATTTAACCATGGCGTTTGGCAACATGGACTGCTTGCCCAGCCGCCCGCCCGGCAATTTGTTATTGTTCATAAGGCCTATAGGCGTTACGTTGTTCTTGCCGAATCACCTACGTATGTCGCAAATCGCTTTCTCCGGTTGCTCTTGCTTTTCGAACAATTCCACGTCAAAGAACATATCTGTTTGCCGTGGTGCGTCGACGGGGATAAGTTGTTTGGCAGTGATGGTAAGCGAACGAATGTCTAGGCAAACCTCGTCGATGCCGAATGGATCGCTCCTGTCATCAATGCTGTCGCATACGGCGAGGAAGCGGCTCTTGAACCCTAGATGGAGCATCATCTCAATGAAGACATAAGAGGCGTTCATGCCGCCGTGCAAAATAATACGTTCCATTTCCAGCGCCTCCCACTTGACATTTTGGTATTCGTACAGTATCATACGAATTACGAAGCACTAATTCATATTCAGTGGCTTGATTATAGCGAATAAGAATGAGGCTGTCAATACGAAGAATTGAAACTTGAGGGAGGTCAAAATGGAGTTCAAGGATAAGGTCAAGGAACTGAGAAAAGGGAAAAAGCTGACGCAATCTGCCGTTGCGCAGGAGCTTGGCATCACACTTCGGGCGTATCAATACTATGAGCAGGGAACAAACTATCCGTCCAACGCCATCCTCCTTCGGCTAGCCGAGATATTTGAGGTCACAGTAGACTCACTAATCTCCATGCAGGATGAATGCCTGATCACCGTTAACGAAAAGGGCGGCAATTCCCGTGATAAGGCAAGGATACGACGGCTCACCGGCGAGGTGACGACCATGTTTGCGGGCGGCCAGCTTGACGATGAGGATAAGGACACCGCGATGCGCGCACTCACTGAAGCATACTGGAAAGCGCGCGAGATGAACAAGGCGACCTATACCCCAAAGAAGTACAAGAACAGGGACAAAGACAGCCTGTGAACAAAGGGCGTTTTTCGAACACTGCATGCGATATACGAAACATATCGGCAACGTATTGGGCACAGGCCGGCCAGTATGATTGGCATGACGCGGATAGGAGGATCAAATGTACAACATGAGAATCTATAACGAAGCCCGCAAGCTTGTTTCGCGTGTCGACAGCACCGACCCGCAGGATTATATGGACTATCTGAAAATCGTCTGCATGCCCGTGGATTACTTTACGAAGCTCAAGGGCATGTATACGGCGGACTGGCGGCGTTATTTTATATTTATCAACACGCATTGCAGCGTGCGATTGCAGCGCACGGTCAAATTCCATGAGATAGGGCATCATATGCTGCACAGGGATTCGAACTGCGTTTTCAAAGAGTTTGAGCTATACAATATGGCCAACGATATGGAACTTGAGGCGAACGTGTTCGCAGCGTCCATACTGATGCCGGATAATGTGGTTTACGAGTATGCCCGTGAGGGGCGCACGATCGGGGAAATCGCTATGCTCACTGGTATGGATATGAACCTTGTGCTTATCAAAATGCACGATATGCAGCGGCGCGGGTATGATTTTTGCATTAGCGATTATGGAAAATCGGATTTTTTGAGGTAAAACTGATTGAAATGCCGGCCCTTTTGGAGATTGTTGGTTTTTAGCTATAAACAACAGATTGATGCAAGTCTTTCACTATTATCAATCTTCTGCCGCCTAATGTGTATTGTATACCTGCAAAAGAAGTGAAAGACTAAAACCCACTTTGTACCTACCAAAGTGGAAACAAACTCCCCACTTCGGTATTTCTTAAATTATGTAGGTTTGTCAAACATGATGGACAGCATAGGCACGAAGGAAGTCGTTGGGAGA
>OLOV01000238.1_pt1 | contig 49142 bp, 52 predicted proteins | sample 1672931 | NCBI WGS metagenome assembly OLOV01 (sample SAMEA3136738, study PRJEB25190) | human gut metagenome | biome: human gut; feature: human-associated habitat; material: faeces | place: Austria | collected 2013 | reverse complement strand
TTCGCATTCTTTTACTTTAACTGCTCTAAAGTCTGATTTACTGAATGTTTCAAAGCACTCTTAATTGCATCTTTTTGCTCTTTATTATAAGTAATACCAAGTTCTCCTTCAGTAAGTTTTATCAAATCATTAAACTTATTTATCTTCTTAACATCTCTACTCATCAAAGAAGCAATTGACACTCCATTATTTAACTCGTCTAAATAATCATCCATCAAATAATAATCTTCATTAGAAATCATTATTTCTCTTTTCTTAGCAAGTCCTTTTAAATTATCATCAATATTCTTAAAAATATTATACCTACTCGCAAGTTCCTCAACTATCTCAATTTTATCTAAATAAATATCCCCTAATTCAAAAGTCAAATCCTTCATTGCCCTAATAATAGCAGCATCTACTCTTCTATCATCCTCTGGATCATTATTTACTAAAAAAATACTATCAAGTTTAGGAAAATCTACATAATCTCTTAAAACGTAGATGTTCTTATCAATAAGTTCTAGCACTCTCTTACCAAAGTTATTCATAAGTTCCATGGTTTCTTTAACAGTAAAACCCATCTCTTTTAACTTAACTATCTCTTTATCTGCCCCAAAACACTTTACAATGTTATCACTACATAAGGCGGTGATGGAATTAAATCTATCTGAGGGTGCTCCCTGCTCTATTTTATCGATTAATCCAGTTAGATCGTCGTCAAAATCCAAATCCTTGGAAATATATGTTGAATCTTTCTTATTTGAACAGCGGTCATCATCAGTAATAATAGAAGCTTTTGCAAACCCGGCGTTTTGACCGGGTACCTTTATCATCTTAGTGAATGGGGCAAAACCGACGCCATTTATATTGACAAGCTCGACGGCGTACATATCCAGGGGGCGATCAATTAGCTTTGCAAACTCAGGGACCAAAATGGCCTCACTAATTCCTTCAACAAAAATTACACCTTTTGCAAAGAAAAGCTGAGATTTTGTGACATCTAAGTATTTTTCTAAATAGTCGTTTTCTTCATCTGTTAACAAAGCTTTGATAAGAGGATAATTGTATAACTTATGCTGGCTTTCATACAGCAAATTGATATTCTTAATTCCAATTTTGGAAACCAGAGTTGGAGAATGCGAGGTCATAATGACCTGTATATTCTCGTGCTGCTGAACCTTTTTACTAAAGAAGTTTAAAATCAACTCTTGCAATTGAGGATGTAAATGTGCCTCTGGTTCTTCTACTAAGAACAAGTTTGTATAGATTCCGCTTTTTGCAAAAGACATATCTCCCAAGACAGCCGAAATAAACAGAAGATTATTGTATCCTAAGCCGTTCTGAAAGATTTCGAAGGAATGATTTTTCAGTGCTAACAAGGCATCCTTCAGAGGACCATCCAAGTCTTGCTTTTTTGCAATTAAGGAATCGACATCAACATATAGGCCGCACTCCTGGTTATGAATATATACCTTATATTCACTGGAACGTTCCAGCTCCTTTACCTGGGCATAATTCTGATGGTCGTCACCCATGAAATACCAACGTGGAATAATCCATGATCTCAGGGATGCCATAATAGATTCAAATCTTGGTTCGACAAGACCTAAATCGACTTTCTGATGCAGTAGATTCTGTTCGATAGAGAAAAGATTTTCATTAATTACCTGTTTTGTTTTTCCTAAAGATTCTGTTTGAAGAATTTCTTGATTGGCAACTCGTAATTTATCAACCAAGGCTTCTTTATCTTCAGGTTTCTTTGCAATAGTTTCAAGCAATTCTGCAAGTTTACTGTTACGCGAAGGCTTCATTTCATTTGTGGCATCTCTCAATGCACTTAAGTAGGCAAGGTTGATAGCTTCAAGCGTATCTGCAGATAGGGGATTCCCTTCACACTTACCGCCCCATGCTCTGTACTTAACCTTATCGGTACCAGAAGGAGTCTTCTCCAGTGTGAAAACGACATGGAATTCTCCGCAATCTGGCTGTATGGGATCCCAAATCTCAATCAGATTTTGAGGGACATCTTTCAGGTATACATCGATTTGTGCAGAAGTGGCCTTCTTTCCAGCTGCATTTACATGAAAGTCAGTTTTACTGAAGAAGATGTCTTTCTTATATAGGGCACAGGAAAAAGCAATTCGGATAGCATCAATCAAGGCCGTTTTTCCGTTGTTATTCTCACCAATTACAACATTAATTCCCTTGTTGAATGTAAAACTAATGCCTTCATCCCCAAAAACTCTAAAGTTTTGAATTCTGACTTCTTGAATATGCATAGTTCCCTCCATACTGACGATTCATTATATCTGTTTGATTATTGAATCAAGAGAAACATCAAATACATGACCACAGCTTTCACATACATACTTGTAACCCTGGCTCTTACTATCCTGCTGCATAATGTGATTCTCACCTTTGCAGCGTGGACATTTGATTTTGTTGAAGGGCATATTATTGCCAACAATAATATTACTTACAGAAGAAACTACAAGCTGGAGGATGTTGAAAGAAATTAGTATATCAAACACGGTTACAGAGTCCTTATGTACCAATTCCGAATTCATTTTCCAGCCTTTTTGAGCAATGGTGTTTATTACATTTCGTCTTGTTTCAGATTGCTTACCGGGTAGAATATATGACAGGAATTCAGATAAATTATCCTTGAAATTATCATTTTTGAATTCAGGATTATGACTACGAACTTTGTTCATGAGATAATCCGTCAAAATGATATAGCAGTCTCGGATTTGATTTGCCATGCCACTTAATTGGCTTGCATTCTTCTCAAGTGTGATGTCGGCATTTATTTCGTGCATCCGTCTATCTAGAATTGGAAAGACTGAGGTGTCTTTTATGAAGTCTAAAACGAAATTCTGTCCGATTGCCCTGGAAGCGTATTCAGCCATAAAGCCGACATGCTTATAGTAGCATTCGTCTAAAGACTCATCTGGGCGTGCAGGATATATATTTGTCAGTGTGGCATCTCCGTTAAAAATAAAGAATACCTGCCCTTCTGTCGTCACAATACGAAAACAATTGATACTATCGAAGTAAGAATCTTTTGTTTCAGCCAAAACGATTTCAGAAATCTCTGCATGAGCAGTTTCCATATAGAAATAATCCTCGGCTTCTTTAATGTCCCACATGCCAAACACATCCTTTCAGTGGTGTTATTTCAATCTCTCACACGGTGGCAGGAGTTCTTCCGGCTAGGTGGCGGTGCGTTTACTGAAACTAAACGTCCTTTTTATGTAATAACTCAAAAGCCCGCAAAAGGCGATAACTCTGCGATATCGTGTATTAGTTGCTCAAATTCTTCCTTTCCCCAGAATCGCGGATGAAGATGACCGTGAACAAGCTTATTCCTACCATTTTCATCCGCAGGATGTTCATATTCGTACATAAAGTATTTCTTCATTTTATCCAATAATGCGATATACTCTGGCTTATCTGTGTTTTCTTCCTTAGCAAGTTTTATCAACCCCATTCCTACTTTGAAATGGTATTTCTCGCCATTTCTATCAAGGAACGGTATTCCATACTCGGATGTAGTTGAGCGTATCAGTTCTTCAAGGTAAGAATAGGCAAAATGCAGTAAGCGTAAAAGTGGTGACTATCAAAATTGTTTCCACCATTAGGGCAACGGTACGCTTGATACCTGTAGGTATTGACTCTTTCGTACTCATATCTCTTTCTCTCCCATATTGTTTTTATCTCTTCCATCAACGGCAGCTATTAAGTAACACTGAATAACTGATTCTTCAGGCAGTCCTCCATCCTCTCGCATATCCATAATGGACTACTATGCAATAAAATTCTCATATTCTGTGCTCTCTCACCCAGGCAAGAAGGGCTTCATAATCCATACTGCCATCTGCTACACCTAGTCCGATTTTTACGACATCCTCATTGGTGCAGTCAAGACGGATGCCGTTGACTTCCAAAAATGTAAGCATCACATACACGCCAATCCGCTTATTGCCGTCCACAAAAGCATGGTTGGAAATGAGATTATAACCAAGCCTGGCTCCCTTCTCTTCCTTTGTTGGATAGAATTCCTGCCCACCAAAACTGGAGAAGACAGTTTCCAGAGCGGATTCCAAAAGGCCCTCATCACGGACGCCAACGCTACCGCCGGTCTCTTCGGCAATCAGTTGGTGCAGAAGCAGCACCTTTTCCTTCGAAAACTTAATCATTTCGCCAACTCCTGGAACGCAGGCTTAAACCGCTTCAGAATACGGGCAGCTACCACATCAATCTTTTCGTCCTCAGTCAAGTCCAAAACGGGTGAATTTTCCAGATCGATCAGCATATAACGGGGACGGTTGTTCTTAAAAATCACAGCCTGACCACTCTTTTCGGCAATTCTGGTCACGCGGGAAAAATTCTGATTGGCTTCCGTCACGGAAATAATAGTGTTGGTATCAATTTTCATGGTATCACCCTCCTACTTCTAGTATACTCAGAAATAGCTATAAATCAACCTACAATTCTCTGCGTATTCATTGCATGTGTAAAGGGTGTCGCGTTTCGCGACACCCTTTCTACATAACCCAGCCCGAGTAAATGTTGTCAGGTGCTATGTTTCACACGAGGGATTTTAAGTCCCACGTATCAGCCGATCTCCATTTATCAGGAAACAGAATCCCAGCAGGTACACATTTTTTCAAGTGCGTTTACAGGCCTCTGTTTACACATGCCCCACACATTCGCAAATCGGAAGCATGTCCTGTACAATGATTTTACACTAAAACAGGAGGCATACAATATGGAAATCGCATATGTCAAATGTGGAGACTATTATATTCCCGATTTGACCCTGCCAGGGGAGACGCGACCCATCGGGAAATGGGGACGGATGCACCGGGAATACCTGAAGGGAAAGCAGCCCATTACCTACACCAATCTGATTCTGTCCGGAAAGCTGTGGACCTATCTTGCTGACCTGAATGAGCAGGCACAGCTACGGCTGGACACGCTGGTTTTCCAGATAAAAGATGCCGAAGGAATCACGGAAACACTGAAAGCTAACGACCCGTTAGCATGGGTGCAGCGCATGAACAGCATCCGGGCCAGAGCAGAGGAAATCCTCCGGGAGGAGATGATTTATGTATGACTGTACAGGAATTTGTTTATTTCCTTGAACGATATATCGCCGAAAAACCGCAGAACTTTGGCGATGGTAATTCCGTCCTGACTCTTTTGTATGAGGCGTACAATGAGGCAAACAACATGGACAATGACGCGATCAGGGCGGGTTTCCGGGATTTATACGAGGCAATGAACAGAATGCCCCTGCAGGAGATGGACTCGATTATGAATCCTGTCTGCGCCCTCTGCCGGGACTATGAGCAAGCCGGATTTGTGCATGGCGTGCAGGTCGGAATGCTTCTGACAAAGGAGTTGGAGTGAAAGATTGCACCGGAGGTGATGACTGGCACCTCCGGTGTTTGTTATGAATGCAGAGTTTCCTCAAACCGCTGCAGAACCTTCCGCAAATCCTCCGGCAGTCTCTCGCGGCACTGCTGTTTCAGTTCCTCCGGGACACCGTAGAACCCCTCAGCAATGGAACCGGCGATTGCCGTCAGCGTGTCGCAGTCGCCACCGAGGGAAACGGCAGTGCGGATCACATTCTCAAAGCTGTTGCCTTCCAGAAAGGCGGTGATGGATTCCGGGACGGTTTCCTGACAGCTCTCCACATGGCGGTAGGTAGGGCGGATTTCGTCGCAGGTGCGGCTCAGATCGTAATGAAACTGCTGCTCAATGTAGTTCTTGATTTCTGCCTTGGTGCTGCCGGTCCGGGCCAAAAAGATTGCACTGGCGATGGCTTCCGCGCCCTTGATGCCTTCGGGGTGATTGTGGGTGACTTCCGCGGACAGCTGGGCCATGTGCCGGACGGTTTCCAGATCGTCAAACAGCCATGCAGCAGAGGACACCCGCATGGCAGAGCCGTTTCCGTAGCTGCCGTAGGGCTGGGGGTTGGAATCTTTCAGCCACCGGCGGAACATCCCACCGTATCCTGCATAAGGGTATTTCCGTCCATAGGTCTGCATGGACTGGATAAGCCGACGGCGGATATCTTTGTCTGCCGCTTCGGGCGAGAGGGACAGAAAGGCATCTGCAACCGCAAGGGTCATGACGCTGTCGTCGGTATAGGCGGAATTGGGGGAAAACAGTGGGTAATCCTTGCTCTTGTTTCCTCGGTCAAACTCATAGGGGCTTCCGATGATATCGCCCAAAATTGCTCCGTACATTATCTCTTCCTCCCTTTGAAGTCCGCGTCGATTCTCTGCTTCCAGCTGGCTTTCAGTGGGACGCTGCGGCGCACCTGACACACTGCCTCGCAGACGGATTCGTAGACCGCTTCCGTACCGATGCTGTCGGCGTGGTAGTCGGCGGCGCAGTCCGCCCGAATGCCGAACCGGGCAGCCTCCCGGGCGGCGTCGATGTTGGCTCCCAAAAGCAGGAACTCCCAGCCGTAGGTTTCCCGCTGCCGCTCGATCATGGATTTGACTTTTTCATATGTATAGTGGCGGCTGGCATTTCCAGCCCATCGGTGGTGATGACGAACAGGGTCTTTTCGGGACGATCTTCTTCGCGGGCATACTTGTGGACGTTGCTGATGTGGTGGATGGCTCCGCCCACCGCATCCAGCAGGGCAGTGCAGCCCCGGACATAGTATTCCTTCTCCGTCAGGGCGGGCACCTTGTCCAGAGAAATGCGGTCATGGATAACCTCCGTTTCGTTGTCAAACAGCACCGTGGAAATAACTGCCTCTCCCGGCTCTTTGCGTTGCTTTTCGATCATGGCATTGAATCCGCCGATGGTGTCCTGTTCCAACCCCGCCATGGAGCCGCTGCGGTCCAAGATGAATACCAGTTCCGTCAGATTCTTTTTCATATTGTTTTCCTCCTATACCGTGGTGTTTTTGTTTACACCCATAGTATAGGAGGTTTCTCATACGCTTTGGTCAACTGCCAGGGGACATTTTATTGTGCTCCCAGCAGGCTCTGGTCAAATTCAAACAGAGCCGCGTTGATATCGAACAGGTTATAATTCTTCTCCCGGATGAAGTACATGATGATCACATCAAACTTACTGCTGTTGGTCAGGGCATAACCCGCCCGGCCGATCAGATCCCGGGTCTGCTCCAGATTCAGCTCCAATGCCAGAGCAAGAGCAATGGCGGTGGGCTTGGTTGGCTGATAGTGGGGATTGTTGCGGATTTTGGAGAAATGCTGCCGGGAGAGGTTGGCTTTGGTGTAAATTTCCGAATCCTTTTTCCCGGTCTTATCAATGAGCTTCAGCAGCGTCTCAGAAAAGCCCGCGTCGGTCTCCGCCAGCAGGTCGGCAAGGCTGGGCTTCGGTTTCGCGTAAGGAATGGGAATGCTTTTCCTTGCAGCCCGTGGCGAGGCAGGTTCTGCGCATTCCATAGGTGCACAGAAGTCATCAAGCGCATCCCGATCCCGGCGAATCCCTTCCCGACGGGCATGGCGGGGCGAAATCTGCTGTGCAGTTTTTTCCTGTATGTAGTTATCATCAATGAAGCTGGCAACTTCCCTGTAGCGCTGCCGGGAAAGCTGAAAGGACTCCCGGTCGAACACCACCAGGGAAACCATCATCTCATGGTCTTTCAGGAAGCCACGAATGGCATCCAGCGCAATGCGTAGCGCCTCATCCTTGAGAAAACCGTAATTCCCGGTGGAAATCAGTGGAAAGGCAATAGACTCACAGCCATTTTCCAAAGCCAGCGCAAGAGAGGATTCATATCAGCTGCGCAGAAGCTTTCGCTCACCCAGCAGGCCGCCCCTCCATACCGGGCCAACCGTATGGATGACATACTTCGCATTCAAGTCAAAGCCGGGGGTGATGGCGGCTTCACCCACGCCAATTCTACCGATTTTCTCCCGTGCCGTCAGCAGCTCCGATCCAGCCGCCCGATGAATCCCCGCATCGACACCGCTGCCGATCACGGGCCTTGGGTTGACGGTGTTCACGATGGCATCCATCCGCATTTGCGTTATGTCGTTTCGTACAATCTCAAAGGGCATATTTTCCACCTGCCTATTTCTGTTTCAACTCCTGTTTTCTTTCCACGCACGCAGCTTTTGCACAAACCCATAGGGAACCACCAGGTCACCCGTTCCGCTGCCGAGATGGATATCCGGCTTATTCTCGCCATGGAAATCACTTCCGCCGCTTTCCAGCAGTTCAAACTCCTGTGCGATGGCATGGGCAGCAGCTGTCACTTCCGGGGAGTAAGTGGAATACCGGGTTTCCATTGCCGCCAGGCCATGTTCTTTCGCTTCCGGCAAAAACGTCCGGAGTTCTCCCTCCGACAGGCTGATAAAGGGATGTGCCAGCACCGGCACTGCATTTATAAAATGTAGAAAACGAACTGCTTCAAATGCCGGAATGCGTTCCGGCGGGGTATAGAGTCCATTTTTCGCGGATAGAACGCCACGAAAAGCTTCTTTCATTTCACGAATATAGCCCTTTCTCAAAAGCTCCGCGGCAATCACAGCACGGTTCACATTCCCCTGATGCCGCTCCCGAATCTCCGCATAGCTTAATTCGTACCCGGCTGTATGCAATGCCGCGACCAGTGCGCGATTGCTTTTCTCTTTTCTCCGGTTGATGACACCAAGAAAATCCTCCAATGGCCCGTACTTTTCCTGTTCCAGAAACAGACCAACGATATGAACTTCCTTTTCCAGATAGCCTGTGGATATTTCCGCACCAGGAATTGCTTCAAGAGATGTCCCCCGCGCCGCTTCCAGGAACTCCGGCAGACCGGCGACGGTGTTATGATCCGTGAGGGCAACAGAGCGCAGATTCGTCCAAAGCGCTTCCGCAACGATCTGCGATGGGGTAAACGTGCCATCGGAGAAGGTTGAATGGGTATGCAAATCACAGCAATCACGCATGGAATATCCCCCCTCTTCAGTTGCTTGTTGCTGTCAGGCAAGTAATTTTGCCTATTTTTTATATCATAATTTCCAATTCGGGGAAAGTCAACACATACCGCTACGCCTGTGCCGCCATTTCCAGTTCCCAATTACCCTGAAACGCATCCAACTGACTACTGATGTAATTCCCAGCAGGATCAGCAAACAGAGCGGTATAGGATTCTGCCTCCTGCTTTTTCCGATCTTCCGGGTCAACCGTATCGGCAAAGAACTCCAGAGCCTCATCCACATCGAGGGATTCCAGAATATACTCATGCATCCGTTCTTCCAGCCGCAGGACTTCCCGCATGGGGATGTTGAAATGCCTTGTCAGCGCTTCTCGCCCAATTGGGTCCTTTCCGCAGAAACCGTATCGGTAAATGGCAAACGCCCGCTCCCGGGGGCCCATAGTGTCCAGGCAGTTATGCAGCACCCCAAGCCGTATGTTTTTCAGGACGTGGTTTTCCAGGCCCCGGGGATCACAGTCCGTGATAAACTGGTCTGCTTCCGCCCGTCCGTCCTCGTTATCCAAATCTGTCAGAGGGATTTCCGCCTGAAATTTGATGTTCTGGTTCAGGTAGGCAAGCATTTCCTTCTTGATCCACGCCTTTGCATAGGTCAAGAATTTTACGTCCCGGGAAGTGTCATATTTGGAGAGGCTCCGCAGCAGGCCGATTCTGCCGCACTGCATGTACTCCTGCTCATGGCCTTTGTCCTGAATTTTCAGATTGACCATCACCGCATGGATGAATCCCTCATTTTGCCGGATCAATTCGTCAATGCAGTCCTCGTCACCCTGCTGGATCAGGGCGCAAAGCTCCTCATTACTTCGCTGGGGCGGGTTCTTTCTCTTTCCCAACTGTTTCACCTCCATAGGTGGTCAGAATATCCGTCATCAGGTCAATGAACCGTGCCCGCTGTTCCGGGGTACAGATACTGGCAACCATGGATTTGTCCGTCATAACCTCTGCAACAATTCGGGGATTGATATTCTTACGCTCCCCGTCCGCACGCTTCAGCAGTTCCGCGTCCATTTCCGCCAGAAATTCCCGGGTCAGGGGGACGGAAACCGGGTTTTCCCGCAGAACATCCCGCCGAAGCTGGGATACGATCTTGCGGAATTCGTCCTCTATCTGGTGGTTGCCGATGGTGTAAGGGTCGATCAGTTCTGCGCCCAGCTTCCGGTTCAGCCCCATGATCTGCTGATTGCCCCGGATGGATTTGTTCATGCTCTCTACGAAAATGCTGTCCGTATACGCCAGAAGGTTGTTCCTGGTCATAATACCGGCAGTCTGATTGGGTTCCGTCGCGTAATACATGGTATAGGTCAGTTGACCGAACTGTGGATTCTCCAGCAGCCGGTTCAGAATCCCCATATAAACGCTCCTGGACAGCATGGCTTTGGCTGCGCCCTCCGTCAGCCCCAGCATCTCTACAGGCTGATTCACGGGATCGGACACGTTGGTGATGCCCAGCAGGAAATCCGCCGATACATGGAAATACTCTGCCAGCTTGATGAGAAGATCACAGGAAACCTTTGGAGACTTCTCCTCCCCCTTCTCAGGTTCCTTTTCCAAGCGGCTGACGGTGCCCTTATCAACGCCCAAAATGCTTGCCAGTTTCTCCTGGGTCATGTTGTGCTGCGTTCGCAGTTCTTTGACCCGAAGTCTTAAATTACCCGGTAAAAATGCCATAAAAACGCCTCCTTGTCTGTTTGTGTCAAGCGTTGTGTCAAGTATAGTAGCATACGTTCCGTACAAAAAAACGGACTTTTTGTCGAAACCGTGCCGTCCGCAGGATATTTGTTGCAGTTTTGCAACAGGCAGAGTTGTTTTCAGGTTCTTGCAGTTAAAATGCGTTATTTTCGGGCACCCTGGAAAATTTCGGTATATTTGCAGGTGAGAGGCAGCCGGGAATGGCACGGCATCTTCCAATCGGCTTGGAACGGAATCGGAAAGGAGAATTGAATACAGATTCCGGGAAGCTGCTGATGGCACAAGCCTCCATTTCCGCATTTCGCGGGGATGGGGGCTTTCTTATGATTTTTGCCCAATCGGAAGTCTCTCATATCGGTAAAAACAGGTGGGTGAGATTCCGAAAAATGTACCCGAAGTTACAACAGTTTGGGCGGATCGAGGGGGGGCGCTATCCCTATACCTCAGGAAAAATTTCTCCGCTTATAGGGGCTTAAATCGCGGAAAATCGCCCCAAAACGCAACAGAAAGGATGGGAAAATCAAGAATGCCAAGAATGAACAAAAGGTGCAAACAGGAGTGGTCTCTCTTCCTGACAGAGAGAGGCCGCCGCAACTACAACAAACTGTGCAGGCGATGCGTACATTCCTGCAAGCAGAGTTCCCGGGTACTTGTCTGTGAGTGCCCACGATACTATTCCAAAAGGGCGGTGACGAAATATGACCAGGCGGAAACGTGAGCCGGTTCGTCTGCCGCCGGAGCGGGTGAGGAACAAGCAGATCAAATTCTGGGCAACGCAGGAGGAGATCGATCTGATTCATCAGAAAATGGCACTCTACGGAACGACCAACCGGGGCGCGTACCTGCGAAAAATGGCCATCGATGGCTATACCATCCGGTTGGAAGTCCCGGAACTGAAAGAAATTTTGAATCTGCTTCGCCCTACCGCAAACAATGTCAACCAGCTGGCAAGGAAGGCCAATTCCGGTGGTCAAATCTACCAAGAGGATTTGGAGGATATCCAACACCGGCTGGATCAGATTTACGATTCCATGCGGAAAATCCTTTATGAACTTGCCAAACTTCATTAACAGGAGGAAAGACCTATTTGATCAACTTTACGCAAATCAAGCAATCGGTTACAACCAGGCAGGCGGCGGAAGCCTACGGGCTTTCGGTCAACGCCCAGGGCATGACCTGCTGCCCCTTTCACAATGACCGGAGACCCAGTATGAAGGCGGATGAAACCTTTTATTGCTTCGGCTGCGGAGCTGTGGGAGATGTAATTACCTTCACATCCAGGTATTTCGGTATCAGCCCTGGCTCGGCTGCCCGAAAGCTGGCAGCGGATTTTGGAATCCCGCTGGATGCCCCTACCGATGACCTCGCCATTCCAGCCTCTCCGGCGCAGAGGGAATTTCATGCGTGGGTTCATCACGCACGGGAAATCCTCCGCGCCTACAATCAGCTCCTGTTTGAATGGAAGTCCCTCCGCCCCGCTGCTACGGGGGAGGACTTCCATTTTCTGTTTGTGGAAGCCTTACAGAACAGCGCCACCGTCCGGGAGCTGCTGTGGCAGCTGTCCTTCGGAACCGAGGAAGAAAAGCGAGACATTTTAGTAAATTATAGAGAGAAGGTGAACGAAATTGAACAGCGTGTGCGAGCCTATGACACCAGCCGAGATCCGGAAAAAGCTGCAAACCAACAGCAAGGGTGCGGTAATGCAGACTATTGCCAACTGCATGACTGTTTTACGGCATGACCCCATGCTGCAAAATGCCATCCGCTATAACATTTTGACTGACCGGCAGGATATTGTGGGCAGCCTGGGCTGGAAGCGTTCCGGCACCGCCCTCACGGATACCGACATGAATTACCTGCTGCTGTACTTTGAAGAGAACTACGGCATCGATCAGGAAAAGAAGCTTCAGGCGGCACTGGACATTGCGGCAAACGAAAACCAGTACCACCCCATCCGGGAGTACCTGCTTACCTTACAGTGGGACGGCACCGAACGGATACGCCATGCCCTAAGTAAGTATTTGGGGACTGAGGAAAGCGAATATACCACGGAGGCACTGAAGCTGTTCCTGCTGGGGGCGATTAACCGGGTATTTGACCCCGGCTGCAAATTTGAGTTCATGCTGTGTCTGGTGGGCGGTCAGGGTGCTGGCAAGTCAAGCTTCTTTCGGCTGCTGGCGCTGAAGGACGATTGGTTTTCCGACGACCTGAAGAAGATCGACGATGAAAACGTGTACCGGAAAATTAAGGGGCATTGGATCATCGAAATGTCAGAAATGCTGGCAACCGCCAATGCCCGGAGCATCGAGGATATCAAATCCTTCCTGAGCCGTCAGAAGGAAACCTACAAGGTCCCCTACGAGGTTCATCCGGAGGACAGACCCCGGCAGTGCGTCTTTGCAGGTACCTCCAACACGCTGGACTTTCTTCCACTGGACAGAAGTGGCAATCGGCGGTTTCTCCCAGTGCTGGTAAACCCGGGCAGGGCGGAAACCCACATTCTTGCGGACGAGGACGCTTCCAGAGAATACATTCGGCAGATGTGGGCGGAGGCTATGGTCATTTATCACAACGGGGATTACAGACTGACCCTTTCCCCGGAGCTTCAGGAAATAGCCCGCTCTGTCCAGCGGGATTTCATGCCGGAAGACAGCAAGGCCGGGATTATCCAGAGCTTTCTGGACAACTTCAAGGGGGATTATGTCTGCTCCCTGATGCTGTACCGGGAGGCACTGGGTAACGGCTTTGAATCGCCAAAGCAATGGGAGCTTCGGGAAATCGGCGAGATCATGAACCAATCCATCCGCAGGTGGGTCAAAGGGCCACAGCATCGTTTCGCCGCTTACGGACAGCAGCGTTCCTGGTGCCGTGCTCCGGCAGAGCCACAGGAGGACTATCCAGTAATCGAGGAACAGTTGGAACTGCCGGATGGGTGGGGGTAAACAATGAAACCTTTCGTTGATCTTCTGGTTGACGGTTTTTTGCCACAACTTGTCCAGGAATCCCCTAAGGGGACTCGATTTTTGACCGTATACAAGTTTCTTTCCCTCTTGTCAACAGAGTGAAAATACAAAACTACGGGAGAGTGCACCGCTAATGGAAGCAGGTCTTTCCCCGTGTGTTTACCCGTCATGTTTACATTTTTAAGGAGGATTCTATTTGAACAAGAACAAACCGCCCAGAGCGGAATATCTACCAATTAACAAGCTGCGTCCATTTGAAAACCATCCCTTTCAGGTGAAGGATGATGACGAAATGGACCAACTAGTTTTCAGCGTCCTGACACAAGGACTGCTGACGCCTATTGTGGTTCGGGAAACCGATACAGAGGAATACGAAGTAATCTCCGGTCATCGGAGACTCCGGGCATGCCAAAAGGCAGGAATCGAAACGGTTCCTGCCTTAATTTATTCCATGGACCGAGATGCCTCCGTCATCGCACTGGTGGACAGTAACCTCCACCGGGAGCACCTGCTACCCAGCGAGAAAGCATTCGCGTACAAGATGAAAATGGAGGCGATGAATCATCAGGGAACTTCGTCCCAACTTGGGACGAAGTCGAGAACAGACGAACTCATTGCACAACAGTCCGGCGAAAGCCGCAATCAGATTCAGAGATATGTACGCCTGACCTATCTCATCCCGGAGATTTTGCAGATGGTGGATGAAAAGAAAATTGCCCTGACCCCCGCCGTGGAGCTTTCCTATCTAACGGAATCTGAACAGCGGGATTTGCTGGAGACGATGGAAAGCGAGGATTGCACACCCTCGCTTTCCCAGTCGCAGCAGCTGAAAAAGTTGAGCCAGTCAGGAGAGCTGGACATGGATCGGATTTTGGAACTGTTGCAGCAGCCCAAAGCCAACCAGGAAGAAAAACTGCGGTTTGATATGAAGGACATCCGCCGTTATTTCCCCAAGAACTATACCACAGCCAGAATCCAGCAGACAATTCTGCAATTACTGGAGAAATACGAACGAAACTGGAAAAGGAGATCCCTCGATGAACAATAAGATTATGAATATGAGCGTTATGAATATTAAGCAGACCGTGGAGCGCACCAACGCCACCGACATCAACATCAGCGAGTACACCCTGCGCCGTGCCATCCGCACCAGGCAGCTTCCCTGTAAGATTATTGGCAGGACTTACCTGATTCCCTGGGACGCATTTCTGCGCTGGGTCAACTGCGAACAGTAAGCCGCACATTTGTCACACGCTGGCTCACAGTTTACGATAGCTGTGAGCCAGTCCCACGGAAAGGAGAATGTATATGGCATCCATCGAACCAAGATATAATAAAGCCGGTCAGCTGATGCACTATCGGCTGATCGTCTCTGGAGGCCTAAACTGGGAGGGAAAACAGATCAAGCGCATCACCACATGGAAACCACCCCGTCCGAACATGAGCAAGAAAAAAAATGGAACGGGAAGCGATGGCCGCGGCCTTCAAATTTGAAGAGGCAATCCAGGCAGGTTATGATATCGACAAGGTGAAACGCTTCTGCGATTATGCAGACTATGTGCTGGATTTGAAGGAGCGCAACGGTCTCGCGCCAACCACGATCGAGCGGTATCGGGCGATGCTCCCGAGAATCAACGATGCCATCGGGCACCTGAAGCTGACACAGATTCGTCCACAGCACCTGAACGATTTTTACAAAACGCTGTCTGAAAACGGTGTCAGGAATCTCGGCACCATTGCTGTGGCGAAGAAGGTGTTGAAGGAAAAAGTGGAAGCACTGGGCCAGCCCAAACATGTTATCGCCAGAGAATCCGGTATTGCCCACACCACTTTGAATGCAGTATTAAATGGCAAGGCCGTGAAGCTGGAAACAGCACAGGGCATTGCGGATGCACTGGGATACTCGGTGTCAGAAATGTTTACGGTATCCGACCGGAAGAAGCCCCTGTCCAACAAAACCATTCTGGAGCATCACCGTCTGATCTCCATGATTCTGGCGCAGGCGGATAAGGAAATGCTTGTCCCGTACAATCCCGCCGCGAAAGCCTCGCCGCCCAAAGTGCCGAAGCATGAGGCGGACTACTTCCAGCCGGAGGAGATTGCCGACATTGTCAAAGCACTGGAAAAGGCTCCTGTCAAGTGGAAAGCCATGTCCTACATTCTCATCGATACCGGCTGCCGCCGTGGAGAATTGATGGGACTGCAATGGAACTGCGTTGACCTGGATAAAGGCATTATGATGATCCGGCAGGCGCTTCTGTACACAAAGGAAAAGGGCACTTATGTCGGACCACCCAAGACCGGTCAGCCCCGGGCTATCTGCCTGTCCCCGGAAACCATCGCGGTTCTGAAAGAGTACCGTACCGATCAGCTTCGGCAGAAAATCTGTCATGCGGACATCTGGCAGGATACAGGATTTCTGTTTACCAAGGACGACGGCACGCCCATGCACCCGGACAGCATCACCGACTGGCTGAACAAATTCAGTGAAGAAAATGATCTGCCTCACATTCACCCGCACGCCTTCAGACATACCGCAGCTTCCATGATGATTGCCAACGGTGTGGATCTTGTGAACGCAGCCGCTGAGCTTGGACATGCTACCGCTTCCACAACATTGAATATCTACGCCCACCAGGTGGCAAGAGCGCGCGCAGAAGCCAGCGGCATCCGCGCCGGTGCCTTTGCGGTTTTACGGCAGGCATGACAATCGCCCACACGAGAACTCACATTCTCACGCGGGCGAATTTTTCTGTTTTCCGATTGGTGCGCCGGCAATGGGTGTAGTGAAACACGCCACCCTTCCATCAGAATGTCAGCGTTTACAAAACGCGTTACCTGCCCGAAGGAGCAGATCTGGGGTTTGGGGGATTCCCCCAACAAGCGAAAATCCGGCCGGGTAGCACCCAGACACTGCTTGCCACTACTACGAACCACTAAGAAACAGAGTTTCTATTCCTTCCCGACATCTTCCGCGTCAATCACCCGATAACCGGCCTCTTTCAGTGCCTGAGCAAAGATGCCCGCCCCGGGGATCAGCTTTCCGGAAAAGCTCCCATCGTAAACCTGATTCACGCCACAGGTGGGACTTCTGGATTGCAGAACCACGCATTGGATTTCCTCCGAAGAAATCTGCTTCATAGCCATTTCTACTGCCGCGCGCATAGCAGCGTCCACATTCTTGCCATCCCGATCCGTCAGCACTCCGTCTACAATTTCAATAGGCGTTCTGGGGCAACCCATCCCAGCCATCAGCTCCGGACAAATGGGTAAAATCTCTTTGCCCCGCACAAATTCTGCAACTGCGCCGCTGTGGTTGTTGCCGCCGTTGTATTTACAGTTTTCACCAAGCAGGCATGCGCTGACCAAAACTTTCATAGCAATATCCGCTCCTTATGATTTCAGAAAAAATCCGCACACAATTGTTGCGTGATCTTCTGTACATCAAACAAATCCACAAAACGGATTCGAACAGTCACACCGTCGTCAGATCGGTATTCCATACCAGTCTCAGAAGCAACCTTGTCGGTTTTCGGATAGACCAGTGTCACATGATTGGCACCATACTTTTTCTGATAAGCGTACATCTGATACATATCTGCCTGGGAAATTCCGTAGTTAGTCTTACTGTCTGCAAGGATCTTCCACTTGGTATCGAGAATGAATACTGCACCGTCTGCTTTGCGCTTCACCACAATGTCCGGGCACATCAGAAACTTCTTTCCCGGTTCGTCGAACAGATGGTAGGTCTTGTCCTGTACGGATACGGCAAAGTCTGCATATCCTAACTTTTTCTTCATCAGGGCAGCAATATAGCTTTCAAAAAGAGTTTCCATGGGGAACAGTAGTGCCATCGCTACTTCTGAGCCAGCGAAAGAAGTAAAGCTCTTGCCCATCAGAAATACCCGGCTCCACAGCAGTGCTGTGCTGTAATCCTTCATATTGCGGTCAGGGATGTACTTTGCAAAGTCGCTTTTGTAGTCTGCCGATGCGTCAACTTCTGCAAAAGAATTCAGGAGAATCTTGATATCGTTTCTGTTTTTTGAAGAGGCAGAGCGCGGATGCAGATATTGCAAGGTAGCCTTTAACAGCCGATTCTCCGGGCGGTTTACATTGAAAGCATCGTAGGCAACATAGCTGCGCTCTTTGTGGGTGTGATTAAACTTAATCTGCTGGGAGAACAACATTTTTCCCTTGAAGAATGTAGCGTTTTCCTCAATGGTTTCATAGCTGCATTTCAGTCCGCGCTTTACGATAATGAACACTTCGTCGATAAACATGCGAATGAAAACATCAAAGATGTTCATCTTCTCCACATTCACGCTGGTGCTTTGCAGATTTTTATAAGGAGAATCCCGGAGCGTCTTCAGCATTTCAATGAGCAGCCGCTTGACTCCGGCTGCAGAATCATCTTCAGAAGAGGAAGAAACCTTGGGGAGAATCTCAATGGTCGTGCCATCGTTCATGGTGATGATTCCTACATAATTCCTGGCAGTAATGACTTTACCGATACCCTTGCGAGCCGACAGCCCCATCAATTCCAGCGCATCGACTTCTTTGCTGCGGTTGGTAAGTACAAAGTTTTCAAGCTGTTCGAAGGTGTGCGGAGGCAGCGTAATGTATCCATCCGCTTTCTTGCCGGTGATGAAAGAGCCGTATTCGGTTATTTGATAGACAGGTTTCATGCGCCGGCCTCCTTCCTTTGCGATTCGTTAAATTGAGCGATAAGCCTCAATATTGCCAAATGCCGCATCGTTGATTTCGTAGCTGTATCCGTCATCCAGTCCGACTTCGATATCGCTAAACAGTTCTGCATAATCATTTTTCTTGGCAACGATAAACTGCTCTTCCGGATTCGATTTCCTATTATCGCCCAGTACCAGTCGGATCTTTTCATAATCCTCGTAGAAATACTCCTGCAGCAGAGGAACAATGTTGTTGGTGAATATTTCTGCCAGAGTTTCGACGGTGGGGCTGGCCTTTAACGGCATGAAATAGGCATGTCCGATGGTATGCTCTCTGTCATACAGGACTGTGATCCGCTTATTCAGACGGGTCAGCAATTCACTGATGGAAAGATCCTCTACACTGATATCTGCCAGAACCTTGGGATCAGGCAGCATTTCCCGGAACAGGAAGCGACGCCGCAGAGCGGTATCAATTGTGGCAATAGAACGGTCAGCGGTATTCATGGTGCCGATGATGTAAACATTCTTGGGAACACCAAACGGTTTCTGAGAATAGGGTAATCTGACCGTCATTCCCTCTGGCATGCCAACACGCTTGGTCGCTTCAATTAGAGTGATCAGTTCACCAAAGATTTTGGAGATGTTGCCGCGATTGATTTCGTCGATGATGAAAACGTAGTTTTCGCTCTTTGCAGGGGCAAGTTGTTTCGGCTGATACTTCTCAATCAGTTGATACACATCCGGCAGAGAAATATTCAGACGGTAAACGGATGCCAGGGTCATAGAGGTTCCACCGTTGATTGCCAGAATGTTCTCACGAATGTCTTTGACAATCCAGTTGACCTTACGCAGACGCTTCAGGCTGGCATATTCATCGTGCCATTCGTATTCACCGGTAACGACACCAATGGCATCAATGGTAGAAGCACTGTAACAGGACAGTACGATATCTCCAACCTGCATTCTGTTGATAAATGCGTTCAGAACCACACGGCCGCCTGAAACAGAAAAGTCGGTTTCATCTGTGATATCCTTGCCATAGTCGTCCCAGCCAATTCGGATATGGTTATTTTTCAAACATTCCGTTCTGGTAGGATTGTCGCCCGTACCTTCCAAAGAAACCTTCCATATGTTTGGACTGTCGCTGATTCCGTAATCTGTATCTACCCTAACGGCAGGACGCTCGGCTCTCTCACAAAAGCGCTTGAATACACCGGGCTGTACGCTGTACTGGATTTCGCCGGATTCGCCGTCTGTATCATCGGGGGTAATCATTGGTCGAATTCCCTCAATGAATTCCTCATAGCCGTAGGACTGATGGAAAGTCGTGAACTCGATACGGCCCTGCGCTTTATATTCATTGTACCGCTCCAGAACTTCCGCATAGTCCTCTTTTTCAACTGCTGAAAGCTCCTTATTCTCAATGATTGCAACGGCATAGATGACCGTATGATAGGTCTTTCCGGTACCGGGAGGGCCATATAGAATGGTGTTCAGACCCACATCCGTTACGGATTCTTGGTCGGAATCGGGAAGATCAATATACATAAGTGCCTCTTTCAGTTCCTCGCGGAGCCGCCAAGAATAGCGTTTGTTTCCGTTCTCCATGATATAGCGCCCGATAAACGGAACCACATATACTCTGCTGTGTTCCTCATCATTATCTTCAGGATCAATACAGTCAGGGCAACGGAAGTGTTTTTTTACCTTTCCGGCAAAACCAGTGCCAAGCGCATTATAGAAACCCGCAGTGTTTCCAAATGTCTCTGCCAGATGCCCGCAAGTACTCTCGCCGCCCAGCTTCAGCATTTTCCAGAGCATATCCAGATTTTCAGGGGAAGTAACCGAGGGGTTACACAGAACTGATTTCCACATTTCTGTGGTGATGCCGGGATTGTATTCTTCCAGAGAGGGCCAATATGCCGTTTCTGCCGAGACACTGGGACGAGTCTTGAAATCTTTATCAGACATATAGTTACTTCCGTAATACACAATGTCCATGGTCAGAAGATGAAGTGCCTCATCAGCATAGCAGTCGTTGTCCAGACGGGCTTTGTGCTTTGCAATCAGCTCCTGATCCTTTTCGACTTCCGCGAGGATTATTTCGCACAACCGGAAGAAGTTTTCAACTTTGCCAATGACGGAAGATTGGTTGGACTTATCTTCCCGGAATCCGATCCTGTCACGAAAATCAGAATACATAGTGGATTTGTACAGATAGTATTTCTCCGGGTATTCAAAAGTCAGATAAACCATGATTGCACGCAGATCCTGATAATGATTCACAGCTTTTTCATACTCAGGATTTTGGGCTCTTATCTGATCAACACCGGATTTGCAGCTGTCCCGGAATACTTGATAACGCTCTTCCAGTGGCAAACTCTCGTCATACAGTATTTTGAAAATTCTGCGAACTTCTTCAGGATTGACTCGGGCGTATTCTGTTATCATACGATAAGGATAATACATCGCGGAGGCAAGCAGATTCTTTGCCTTTCCGAACGCCTCTTCCAGCATCTGCGCAAAGTTGGGAGAATCGATCTTCCAATGCTTCTTATACCAGGCGATAGCTTCCCATTTGTACCGTTCCCCCTGGTCTACGGCATCAAAATGTTCTTTATAGTGGTCGATCACAAAGTGAATCCTGTCTGTGATCGTATCGATCGAATTCGTTTTGAAAGTGATATACCGCTTCAAGTGGGATGCTGCGTCACTGCGCTTTTTCAGTTCCTTTTGATCGAGATCCGTCCGCTTCTTATCTGCTCCGATCTGAGTAAGTAATGCTTCACACTTGTCCTTGTCATATTCGGCATCGATTCCAACGGAATACAGGTTCTCGATCCTTGCCAAACCACTGGCATAGCTATTCCCGCTTTTTGCGCCTACATAGTCAATAAAACCTTCTCTATCGAACATAAACCGTCCTCCAATGGCGAAGAAGATATGTAAATCCATTATACTTGGTTAATTGTGGGAATACAATATGAAAAACAGCTATTCTTCCTTGCTTTCACGGATTTCCCCCAAATTGGTCACAACAACGCCTTTTCTTAGGGCATACGCAGTCAGCTCTTTTGCATTGCTCGCCGGATGCCACGCATAGGCAATCAGATAGTTCACATGATCGATCATATACCGGTTTGCTCGGGCGATAGCGTACCGGCGGGGAACAGATTCCATGCCCGGTGGGTAGAAAGTACCATCAAACCCGGGTGGTGTTTCAATGGGGCGCTCTGCCGGATGATAGGAGAGCAGAAGCAGCAGAGTAATTCCCGGATACAACGCCTTTGCTGAGATAACAGCCCTTGCAGCCATGCGGTCAAAACCTCCGTAGTTACCGACAATGAATTCCGTAACACCACAGTGAACAATGTGATGCTCTATAGCCTCTGTAAGCGCTGAAAAGATTTCCTCGGAAATTTCCCTGTGGCCAATAAAGAAGCAGCTTTTCATATTGCACTTCAATATTTGGTAATACCAAATTTTAATCATTATATTTGGTATTGCCAAATATATCAAGACCTTTTCAGCATATAATGATGCCGTAAAGGTGGCGAGCAGTATGAAACCGAGAAAACTCGAACTGGGTGATCGTAACATTGTTGGCAAGCGAGTGACCGAGGCGCGGTTGGCGCAAGGAATGAAACAGGTGGAGCTGCTCGCCAAATTGCAGCTTGCCGGGATTGATATCAGCGTACCCGCGCTGTCTTTACTGGAAGGCCAGAAACGACCGGTATCGGATATTGAGTTGAATGCCCTGGCGGACATCCTGAATGTATCCGTTGACTGGCTGCTGGGCAGAGAATAAGAAACGCCGTCGATGCGAGTTACTTACTCACACTGACGGCTTATTTTGCTCGCAGTTTATCTCGAAAAATCAAAATAAAGCGGAAGCTATCAACATCGGGCATCATGATGTTCGAACTGGACAAGTTGGATTCCTTACCTGCAACCTTCGCTGGAAAACTCTGACATAGCACAATTGACCATGTCACCGGCCATGCTAATGAGCGGGTGGTTTTCTACTTCAAGGATGGAAATACATTACAATAAAATATTAAAACAGGCTCAGGTTGGCAGGGACAATCCTACTGACCTGGGCCCGTTTTTCATATGTTGGGGTATTTTTTTGCTCTCATTTGTTGAAATCATGTATAATCCATTATATAATATGTACATCATCAAAAGATAGTCGTGGGGAATGATTATATGGAACTAGTGATGCGAATAAGAAATGTTAAGTCAATAAAAGATATGACATTTTCTTTCCCTCTTGAAAAAGGGCTATACGCCATTACAGGTGAAAATGCATCTGGCAAAAGCACTCTTGTTGCCTGCGCATCATCCGTGTTTTTTCATATGCCTATGAATGAATACTTCGGAAAACCTCGTGGTGGTGCTTCGATTGAATTCACTCTGAACGACACCACTAGGAAATGGGAGTACAGTGACAACAAATGGAAAGGTACTAATTCCCAGAAACGGATGTCACTAAATGGTTTCTACGAAGGCAGTATCATCTTTGGTAATCGATTTAAGGCTACAAACTTTAATGCGCTTCGCATGCTTGATCATATTGGCCCAGATGAACTCGAGGAAGCTGATGAATTCGTTCGTACCAACTTAGGCATCATTTTGCACAATGATCCGAATCATTACTGCAACTTATATTCGATAAAAGATTCTGCCAAACGAGCATATCGGTTGGTTGGGCATCCTTATTTTAATAGAATAAATGACAATGAGTATATCAGCCAAGCACGTATGTCAACAGGCGAAAATCTGTTGATTACGATACTTCATTCTTTAAATCTTCGCAGAATCCAGCGCTTAAAATTTGACGATGGCAGACCCTTCATTGTTTTCTTAGATGAGATAGAACTTGCCCTTCACGCATCCGCCTTGCGCAGACTGGTTTTGTTTCTAGAGGAAATGTCTGAGGAGTTCAATGCCTCTATTTTCTTCTCTACGCATTCTCTGGAATTGATACGTGATATTATTCCTCAGAATATTTATTACCTTGAACGACAATTTGATGGCTCTCTTTTCGTTACCAACCCATGTTATCCAGCTTATGCAACGAGAAACTTGTATAGCGATGATGGATATGGAATCGATGCGGTTATCCTTGTAGAGGACGATTTAGCAAAGTCAATTATTGATCGCATCTTAATAGAAAAAAAAACTTCTCAATAATATCCGGATTAAGGTTTTACCTACTGGTGGATGGACCAATACTTTAGTTTTGGCCCACGATATCATTTCATCTAGACTCCTCATCAAGGGGACAAGGGTCATTGTTATTCTGGACAGAGATATCCAGCCTGATGTGCCTGCTTTTATGAAAAAGCATAAAGAGTGTAAATATTTATCCCCTGATTATCTCCCGATCAGTAGCTTGGAAAAATATTTGCGGCAAACTCTTATTACAAAACCAGATCCTGTATTCTATAAGAAAATGGATAATTATGTATTTCAGCGCAATCCGCTCTCAAGCATCTTAAATAAATACAGAACAAACGTGGATGTCGCGGCGGATACCGACGGGAAGAAATTGTATGGTCTATTTATTGATGAATTGAGAGGTATGCGAAAAGGCCGAGATGACTTGGTTGAAATTGTTGTAAAACACCTAATGGAAACAGATCTAGCTATGGTTGATGCTCTTTCGGAGTATTTAGCAAGCAAAATCGCAGAATAGTTATATCCCCAGTAACACTCATTTTAAGTTGTACTGGGGATTTTTTCTTCGGTTACAGAAACCACCAGCTCTGCCGGTGGAGGTGGCCCACAAAAAGCTTTTGCTTCAAGCATTGAGCAAAGCGAGTTACTAACAAGCAATCTAAGCGAAAGACCATTCAGTGTATCTTTACCATACATGCCGACAAAATGCCCTTTGAGGGCTTAATCAAGCCTCCGGCTAAGCCGGAGATCATGACTTACGATACGTTTTCTGCGCTCAAACATCAGCTGCGTTCCCAATTTTACACCGGTGGTAAAGGCGATCCGCTAGTACTCGGCAAACAGGCCCTCAACCGCTCGAACACTGTAGCACTTTTTAAAAAGTCAGAGAAATCAGAAAAACCAAACACCATCAAAATGCTTGAAATTCCCGGTTTTTTGAAAAAGCTTTTTGGGGAACTATCCCCGCGGCTATCCCCCACGGCATTTTGGGTCACTCTATTTCAAGCCAAAAAGTTAGAAAAGCACCGGATTTCAGCATGAAATCCGGTGCTTTTTATGGTTGCGGAGGCAGGACTCGAACCTACGACCTCCGGGTTATGAGCTGCTTATTTTCCTGACTAAATAGCGGAAAATAGTTTAAAAATATGTTGAATAATATGAAATAATGCGGTTTACTTGCCAAAAAAGTTCACTGACTTTTGGCTGATTTTATATAACCTATCCCCAAACTATCCCCACGGAATTTGGCTAAAAAGTTCGGGAAACCAGGAAATACGCCTTAGGCTTCTGGCTGCTATTCAAATACATAGGACTTATTCATAGCCTCCAATAATTGAAATCTTGCTTTTTGAGTGTTGTGCTATATAAAAGAAGTTTGAAAAGTCATTGACTGCGGGAAGAAATGATTTCCTACTGCTGGTTTGCTTATTGGTTGTAGGGAATTCGGAAGTAATCCAGATACTTTTTGAATCTGTCCTGTGCGGATAGGCAGGTATCGCGCAAATAACCGCGTTCATTCCGCCATTCCTTCAATCCGCGGTAGTAGAACATCTTAAGGTCATCCTCAATGATGAATGGCACGATGTTGTTCCGCAGACATTCTTTGAAAAGAAGCAGCCTTCCCACTCTGCCGTTGCCATCCTGGAAAGGGTGGATGCGCTCAAATCGATGGTGGAAGTCCAGCAGATCGTCAAAGGTCTTGTTTGCAATGGAGTTATACTCGGTGAGCAGCTTCTTGATTTCTGCGCCGACATTCTCGGGTGCGGTAGTATCCATGCCGCCTACCTCGTTGGGCAGTCTCTTGTAATCCCCTACGGCAAACCAGTCAAGGCGGGAATCGGAAGTTCCGCTTTTCAGAACAGTGTGCAGCTGTTTGATGAATGCTTCACTCAGCGCATAATTTGCACTGTCGATAATCATATCAATGCACTTGAAATGGTTGGCGGTTTCGACCACATCATCAACCTTAACCGTCCCATCCGATACGCCGATGGTGTTGGTCTCAAAGATATACCGCGTTTGATCATGGGTGAGGCGACTGCCCTCAATGTGATTGGAGTTATAGGTTAAATCAATCTGGATTTTATGGTAAATGCCGCCGTGCAGTTTTGCCGCTTTCTCGGCTTTCAGCACCTCGAGAAGTGTTTTTGGGGCGTCCGTTTTCTTGTTAATGCGGTCGGGCTTCTTCGCAGTTTCGGGGATGTTCCATGTCTTGCCGGTCAGGAATGCACCGTCGATTTTTCCTCCGGCACAGTACCCGCGCACGCTGCGCTCGGAAACACCCCATTTTTTTGCTGCTTCCGCAACAGAAATATATTTCATAGGGAACCCTCACTTTCTATACACGGATAGTATAGCACATCATCGGCAAAATATCAAGGATCAACGCTCAAAACGGTATACGTATCTTGCCGATATCGGCAACTATACGCATTCGCTAAACCAAATGTAAAACTTTAACGTTTATTGAAAGTTTGAAATTCTTATCAAATTCTTGATCCTTCGGTCAGAATATGATATAATATACTCGCATTATTGTATTCAGCACCAAATAGCCTGCAAAGGAGATTCAAAATGGCTGTTAGTTATAAAAAACTGTGGCATATTCTTGTTGATCGGAATATGAAAAAGAAAGATTTGGAAGAAGCTGCCGGCATCACTCATTATCAGATGTACAAACTTGCCAATGATAAGGATATCACCACCGATGTGATCGGTGCGATTTGTGCGGCCCTTGAGGTGGAGCCAAACGATATTATGGAATTTCTGCCTGATACGATCTCAGAAAATGATAATGCGTGATTGAATGATAGTTTTTGCAATAATATGTATAGATGATACACCCATAATGCTGCGCCGTTTTCTAATTCATTAGGAGGGTATATATGCTGACCCAAGAACAATTTATACGCAATTTCAGCGTCATGGCAGACGGAGAAGTCGACTTCTTCATTGGCGCAGGCGCCTCCATTGCCTCCGGAATCCCGACAGGTGGTGATCTTATATGGGAATTTAAGCGTAATATTTATTGCAGCGAGTGCGGTATTTCCGTGGAAAAATATAAAGATGTTGCCCTGCCTTCAACTAGAGCAATGTTGCAAAAATATTTCGATCAAAAAGGCACATGCCCTATACAGTATGCGCCTGAAGAGTATTCGTTTTATTTTGAACAATGTTATAACAACCCGCTGGCCAGAAAAAGATTTATCGAGATGTTGGTATCTAAACATGAGCCTTCTCTGGGATATTTATGCATGGCGGAGGCTATCGTAAAAGGAAAAGTAAAAAACGTCTGGACCACAAACTTTGATTCATTACTAGAACATGCAATACATACACTTTATCCCCTCAGCAGTATTTTGATTTTCAGTGAAGCGAATAAAAACAGCATTGATACATTTAATCCCGCTTTTCCTGTTATAGGGAAACTTCACGGTGATTATAGATATGACTGGCTCAGAAATACCGAGCAAGAGTTGCAACGGCTTGAGGCAAGAATTAAATCTTGTGTGTCAAATCAATTGCAGAATAAACAGCTGGTCGTAATTGGATATTCAGGTAATGATGAGTCTATCATGTCGCTTTTCGAAAGCAATATTGACAACCCAGCATTTCTTTCAAAAGGCCTGATATGGGCAATTAGAAAAGACGGATATGTTAGTCAAAGAGTTCTTAACCTGATTGAGCGCACCAAGTCAAGTGGAAAACCTGCCGATCTCGTTGAGATAGATAGTTTTGATTCTCTGATGTATTCGATTTATCAGGTTCAGAATTTCAACAGCGAGATTATTGAAGGAAAGAAAAATCAGTTATTGTCGTGTCAAGAACTTTCTTTTAGTGGCGAAACGGTCAATTCTTTTGTTAAGCTTAATGCATACAAAGCTTCCTTGGAGGTATGTCTATGGCTATCAGCTATATAAAAACTATGGCATCTTTTGCTGGATAAAGGCATGAAGAAAAAAGATATCAGAAAAGTGACTGAAAGAAGAATATGGCGAAACCACCAAAAAGAGGGAGAATCTTTTGGAAAAGCTGTCAATTGAAATAACCAGTATTTGTGAGTATTATTGTTATAACATCATAACGACGTAACATTATGATGATTAAATTAATGAAAGAGGATGACTGTAATGAAAAAGATTCTGTGTGTTGCCATGGTGCTTTTGATGCTGGGATCTCTTGCTGCATGCGGTGCGAAAAAGCCTGATACTGATGCAGAGAGCCCCCAAAAACAGAATAGCCAGACAGATGCCAGTGAAAAAGTCACGCTTGAGCTTTGGTGGTGGGGAGAAGAGGATGTGCCCGGTTCCAGAGCGTGGTTGGAGGAAACAGCGGCCAAATATGAAGAGGAAACGGGAATCCACATTAATCTGACACAGCAGACCTCTGATAATTTAATGACTGCTTGGGAGGCCTCTGTACAGGCAGGGGAGGGGGCGGATATTCAGTTTTTCTGGACCGGAATTTACACACTTATGTACGTTTGGGGAGAAAAAAGCTCTTTGACAGATCTTTCTGAGTATATTTCCGAAGAGGAAATGTCTCATTGGATGGGAACGGATGGTGTGTCTATGGGCGGCACCACCTGGGCGCAGCCGTGGTATTTACAATCCATCGTTCTGCTTTATAACAAGGAATTGTTCCGAAGCGCAGGCCTTGATCCGGAGAAAACTCCTGAGAATTACGAAGAATTCCTTACAACTTGCGAAAAACTGAAGCAAAGCAATGTAGTCCCGTTTGAAATTGGCGGCATGAAGGATGGCTTTGGAACTCCTTGGATCTATTCTACGATAGGCGTTGCGGGACATGATGATGTGTCGGAATACGTTGAAGCCGCTCTGGAGCCTGGAGCCTACGAGACAGAGGCGCACGCACTCTGGCTTGAGGTTTTGGCCAATCTGTACGAGAAGGGATATATTAACCCATTGACTATGTCCAATGAGTTCCAGTCTGGACGTGAAAGCTTCCTGCGTGGTGAATCTGCCATGGGCTTTGCTACGTATGGTCAGGCCATTCAGTGGATTGAAGAAATGGGTGGAGATGATGTGGCTGCTATTATGAAAGTTCCTGCTTTTGGAGATGGAAAGATGGCCGGTGGACAAAATGTTCAGAGCCAGGCATTTGGGATCCCCGCATTCTCCAAGCATAAACAAGAGGCTGCTGACTTTATGGTATATATGCACCAGCCGGAGCAGCTCAATAGATTCTATGAACTTACAAAGAATTTCCCTGCGGATGATCGTTTCAATGCGGATGTGCTGAGCACACCCAGTGAGAAGTTTGAGTGGAACTATTTGTTGGAAGACCCGTGCATCTACCCTTCGCTGTATATGCCTTCCTCTATTCACAGCCTTGGCAATTACGCAGCCTGTCAAATGGTGCTTTCTGGAGAAGATGCCGCTGATGCTGCCGCATATGTAGAGAGCATGGCGGAGCAATGGAGAAGCATGAATCCGGAAGAGGTGAAGAATTTCACTGCATGGGCCGAAACATTTCAGTAACGGAACCGACAAGGCGGGGCATAACAATATGCCCCGCACACACGAAGGGAGGTAAATATGCTTCGATTGTCTCGTTCGCAGAGGGAGGTACCATACCTGTTTCTGCTGCCCGCATTTATTATGATTGGACTGGTATTCTTGTTCCCAATCATCAGTGTGATTGCGGATAGCATGTATTCTATTAACGGAAACACCAGAACTTTCGTTGGCTTTCAGAATTACGCAACGCTTACGAAAAATCCCATATTCTGGACAGCGCTGACGAACAACTTTAAATTCCTTTTGTGTGTACCGCTGTTGGTTGCCGGCGGAGTGATCATGGCGCTGATACTCTATACGCAGTTTCCCGGATGGAAAATTTACCGCACCATCATGCTATTTCCCTATATTTTTTCAATTGCGGTCACAGGCATTATTTTTGACGTTATTTTACGGGAAAACGGGTTGCTGAATTCTATACTGAGCAGCATAGGACTAGGAAACCTTGCACATAATTGGCTCGGCGAACGACAGACAGCCCTATATGCAATCATGTTTGTGATCATATGGAAAGAGTTTGGATATGGTGTCATGCTGATTCTGGCAAGACTCCTTTCGGTGGATGAATCTCTCATTGAAGCGGCAAGACTGGATGGTGCAAGCTATTTTACAATAGCAAGGAAGATATTGATTCCGGACGCAAGAGCTGTTATTTCTTTTTTCTTTGTACTGTCAATGATCAATATGCTTTCTTGGCTGTTTAACTATGTGTATGTCCTTACAAAGGGCGGTCCTATCAATAGTACATACGTTTTGGATTTCTACATCTATCAGCTAGGCGCAAAATTCATGAACTACGGAGCGGCATCTGCTTTGGCTGTTATGCTGCTGGTGATCACAATGCTGTTTGTGACCATTCAGGCTGTTGGGCGCAGAATGCTTTCCAGCGAAGATGCGTAGGGAGGGTTCGATATGCGGGTCAATTCAAAAAGAAAGAAGTTCAAAAAACTACCTCAATACATACTGTCTGCGGCTGTGGGTTTATTTGTCTTTGTAGATATAATTCCTATCATTTTCACGGTGATTACGTCCTTCAAAACAAAGAGTGAGTATGTTTACAATGCCATGCGTCTTCCTGATGTGTGGACGTTTCAAAACTATGTAAAACTCTTTGAGAATTACGATGTAGGAAGACTATTCCTTAACAGCCTGTTGGTTACGGCAATACCCTTGTTTTGCTGCATTCTGTTTGGTGCTATGGCGGCTTTTTCCATTGGAAAATTTCAATTTAAAGGACGCACATTGGCAAAAAATGCGATTTTTCCATTGATGTCTATTCCGGCGGTCGTGTTGCTGTTTCCGCTGTACCGTCTCTTTGCGAAAATCGGTCTGACCAACCATCACGCATCGCTGATGATCATTTATATCGGATATATCCTGCCGTTTATTCTGAATATGCTCAGCAGTTTTATGGACTCTGTGTATAACAGTTTTATTGAAGCGGCAATGATCGATGGGTGCGGCTATTTCCAGGCGTTTACACGGGTGGTATTACCATTGCTGGCTCCGGCGCTGTCTGCGACGACAATTGTCGGCGCAATGTGGCTTTGGAATGAAATGCTCCTGGCAACCGTTTTTGTGCAGAAGGAAAGTCTGCGTACTTTGACTGTTGGCCTGACGAATATGCAGGGCTTGTTTACTTTGGACGTTCCGCTTCTGATGGCTGGAGCAACGATCACGACTGCGCCTGTTATCCTTATTTTCGTTATTGGACAGAAGTGGCTCATTAAGGGACTCACTACGGGAGGGGTAAAGTAAATGTACGGATATCTTCAAAATGTTCTGGAAGAACCTATGGAGTTGAATCGAACGCTGGAGGATCTTCTTACTCAAAAAAAAGAGGTGTTGGAGAGAATCGGAAATGCGCTTAGAGGGGCAAAACATATTGTTTTGACATCCATGGGCAGCGCACAAAACTCTCTGATGCCAATGTATTATTCGCTGCTTCGCGGTGGTGCATATGTTTCTTTGGTTGAAGCGTCGGATGTGATTCGAGATCAACTTTTTTTTGACGATGCGGACACTGTGTTTTTGATCATGTCCCGCTCCGGAGAAAGCCATGAAATAAAGGAACTGGTGGGCGAACTGCGGGAGCATGGCAGAGGCTGTATTGGAATAACGATGACAGAAGGCAGCGCACTTGACAGAGGCTGTTCTTTGGGCTTGATGGATGTATGTTCTTTTGATGAGAAAATTTGCCTGAAGGCTTATTCCTCCATGGCCCTATGCGGACTGATTTGCGTTTCCTTTATGCGCAATGAAAGCATCGATCAGGAGGCATACAGCCACATGTTTCGCTGGATGGAGGAGAATAAGAATACCATACTGAAGGAAATGGAAGAAATATCCTTTTTTAAAAACGCGCACAGTTATGTATTTCTTTCAAGAGGATATGGGGTTGGATGCTGCAAGGCTGCAGGGCTCTGGATGGAAGAAATTGCTTTTGTTACCTGTGATACATCTGGAATTGACGCTTTTTACCATGGACCTGTGCGGTCCGTGTTCAGCAGTGCGCTGGCGGATAATATGATTGTACCTGTATATCTGGATGTTCTTGGGGATGCCCGCTCGGATCGGATTTGGATGGAAACCGCCTCTGCTGCAAAGGCTTCCGTCTATATAGGAGAAAACTGTGATGCTCCGGGCGACTACCACTTCCTGTATCCGCACTTTGATGTACCGGAAGAGGCCATGTCGCTGCTGCTTTGCTTGTATACACAACTTTTCGCGTACCAATGCTGCATCGAAAAAGGCTATACACCGGGAATTTCGCTTGGAATTCCTGAAGATCGTTGGGTGGTGAGCTGAATGGCGAAATATGCGTATGGAATCGATATTGGAGGAACACGGGTAAAGGCCGGTCTGGTAGATATTCAGAGCGGAAAAATTCTTGCATCCAGGATTTTTAACTCAAAAAAGGAAGAACAGCCTTTTTTGGATAGCCTAAAGGATGCCCTGCAATCTATGCAAGCGGAGATAGAAATTAAGGAGGTCTGCGGAGCGGGTGTTTCCGTGACGGGGTTCGTACACAGAGCGGGAATTATGGGGAAATCAAAGGAGGCGTTTCTTCCGTTCTTGTCCGGTTATCCCATCGCGCAAAGACTTGAAACGACGCTTGATATGCCGGTCAAGGTTGACAGCGATGGCAGAATCGTCTGCTATGGAGAATGCTTGTACGGTGCCGGGAAGGGCTATGAACGCGTTTTGCTGATTACTTTGGGAACGGGTATCGGATTCTCTATTTTGGAGAATGCTGTGATTCCTTCGGAACCTGCGGTGCTGCATATGGGAGGGCATGTCAAGGTCAAAAATAGTAATCGAAAATGTTATTGCGGCCTGACCGGCTGCTTTGAGCAGCAATGCTCTGGGCCTGCTCTGATGGCCGAATATCGCAGCGCATCCGGAAGTGACGCATCTGGAAAAGAGATTTTCTCCCGGGCTATTGCTGGGGAAAAAGCGGCAACAGATGTGGTGGAGTCGTATTTGGAATCTCTTTGCTGTGGCTTGAATCAGTTTATATTTGCCCATGCTCCCGATGTGATCGTCATTGGAGGCGGCGTTGCGAATGGACTGGAGAACTACATAGATCGTATTCGTGAGCAAGTCACAGCAAAATGCTATGATACTTACCATTGCGATATCAAGCTGGCTCAACTTGGGGATATGGCAGGCGTGATTGGTGCAGCAGCGCTTGTGCAGCAGCCTTGAGGGAACCGTTCGGAAGTTTAAGAGATGAAAAAGCCACAGAACAAGGACTTCCCTGATTAATCGAAATGAAGTGCGAAAAAGCAATTTAGCCCATTGAATAATCCATTAAAAAATGTTAAAATCATTTTATTATGGATGGGGAGAATATTGATATGCTTGACTATAATAGCGGTATCCCTCTGTATAAGCAGCTAAGCAACGAACTGAATATGAAAATCACCAGTGGGGTATGGCCCTATAATACCAAGATTCCAACAGAAGCTGAATTGGGAAAAATGTATTCAGTAAGCCGTCAAACTGTTCGGCTTGCAATAGATGATTTAAAAAACCGCGGGCTGATCATTAAAAGACAAGGGATCGGGACATTTGTTTCCAGACCAAAAATTGAATCGGAAATTGCCTCTTTCCGTTTTTATGATGTAGATGAAAACTCGACCAGACAGCACAAACAACTAATCGATTTTAGCGTTGTGAAGGCGGATTGTCACGTGGCAGAAAAACTGATGATCCAGTATTCTTCCGATGTGTTCCGTATTGAACGCCTCTTTTACAATGATGATATTCCAACAACTTTGGCAGTCTCTTATATTGACACTTCGAAATGTCCGACCCTGACAAGAGATATGGTCGAGGTAAATGGGTTATACAACAGCCTGGAAAAATATAATATGCGCCCTAATATAGCAAAACATTCTATCGTTGCTCAAATCGCTCCCAATCAACTGCGGAATTACTTGCAAGTGGAAAAGAATAGCCCTGTATTCTTTCGACGCCGTGTTTCATACAAGGGAGAACTCCCTGTAGAATATGTTGAGTCGTATACGCGCAGTGATATTATGCAGTTTGTCTTTACGACAGAGGCATGATAAAACTGAAGGGATTTATCGGTTTTTTGATTCTGTAAAAATGCTGCTTTTCGTGTAATAATTCCCCCAACATTGGTGCTGCCGACGTTGGGGGAATTCTCGAATGCGGTATCAGTCCTTATTGAGTATTCCGCACGAGATTGCGCAGCACGACGGCTCCACATAGTTGCAGGCTCTGCCGGCTGAAAACAGGAAGTAGATGTTCTCATAAAATGGACGGTTTTTTGTCGTTACTGTCTCAATCTTTTGAAATTCTGCTTTAGGAAAGCCCTCTCCAATATCATCCCAGATTTTTACATAGATTGTGTGATCCTTTGTTTCCTGCACATAATCAAAGTGAACGCCGTTGACTGTTACATTCTGCTGCTTTGGGTCATCAAAACATAGAATTTCATCCCAGTAATAGTCGCCGTAGTTCTTCTTCATCCACTGCCAGCAAACTTTTTTGAAATATTCTACAACAATTGCACGGTCAATATCATCCGCCAGCTGCTGCAAATTGCCCCCTTCAAGTGGTTTCAGGCGGCATCCTTGAGACGGAAACACATAGCGAAACCACGTTTTCCAATAGCCGCCTTTGGGATAGTAGTGCGTGCGAACGTGGCCAGCGGTATCGTTCCTTTTCACTGTTTCCAAAAGTCCGGCCTTATCCAGTGCTTTCAAATACTTATCGCATTTGTTCTGCGGAAAACCGGAAAACTCCGCAAGCTGGCTGATACGGTTATGCCCGGTTGCCATGCCGTAAAGCAGGATATTGTATGTCTCTGGTGTTCGGAAGTGCCGCCGCAGCTCTGATTTAGCATAGCGGAAATAGGCGGAATTCTGAGTGAAAGGCACTCCCAGATTCTCGGCAAAAGGCCTTTGAAAATCGAATAGCTGCACCAGCTCTGGAATACCATCGGTAATCGCAATTGTCCGAAGCGCATCCAGCGGGTCAAGTGCCTTGTTTTCAGCCAGAAGCAGAGGGACCGTCATTGCTGTCATTTGTATCACATCAAATGGAAATGGTAGCTCCATCTGATTCCGAACAAGCAGCACAACATACGCCTTCCCGGCCAGGGTCGGCAGCGCACTCAAAAATTCTTCCTTATCATTTCTATCGTCCACGTCATCGAAAAAGATGACCGGGCGATTTTTTGTTTCTCCGATTTCTGCGAAGAACTCCCTCCACAGCTTGCACCCGGGTCGGAATATCTGCGGGGCAAATGCTGCATCCAGATTTCGGAAAGAAAAGTATTGCCCGCCGTATGCTTCCAGGTAGCTTTGTGCCAAGGAGGTCTTTCCCATTCCGCTTTTGCCGCAGAGCTGCGTAATCCACAGAGATGCTTTCTGCATCCAATAATTGCTGACGCTGGTGTGGAGCTGTTTCGTATATTCTTCAATTCGTTTCATTTTAATCACTCATATCATAAGTTGATTGAATATCGCTCATTGTAGCACATCCTTCAATGTGTTTCAATACGGCTTTTGAACATTTTCTTCCGTATTTTTAAATTTATTTCTCTTTATGTCCGGCGCTTCCCGAACAATACAAGGAAAATACGTCAAAACACTTCGATGTTTTAAGACATCTGATTTCACAGAAAACCCGTCTCGATGCCTACCATATGAGGGGATAAATCATTTTTCCGGAAAACACCCTAACAAAACCTCATTTTCCCCGCGATAAGTGAAGGGGAAATTTCCGGCGGCGGTTGTCATACCCTACAAAAAGGAAATATTTTCTAAAATATGTAAAAAATCAACCCGTTTCGTGGGCTCCATAAGTGAGAGCACATTTGCAGCTCCCACGAGTCCCGGGAGAAGCCAAACTGAGATTAAAAATTTCCCCTCTTCATTTTGGCTGAAAATTCCCAGACGAAATGGTAGGGCGTTATATCACCTCCATGTACCTTGACAATTTTATACTCATTCATCTGATACATTCTCCCCCACCCGAGCCGGAAGGCCGTGCGCCATGACCGTTATGCGCGAGCGACAACCACGAGCCTCCAATGCCGGATAGCAACCGGCAAGGCGATGATGGTAGGGGCAGGACAATGATACTTCTCGAAAGAGCTGGGCGGAAGCGCAGGGGTGAAACTCCCATGGCCCCGATTCGCTGTCGGGCGTCAGATGAATCCAGAGCGCACGGGGGCGAGGTCAAATAGGTGCGCAAAATCTGAATTTTGAAAGGAACGAACAAATGAAAAACAAAAACGGAATTTACATCATCGGTGTTGACCACGGCTATGGCAACATCAAAACAGCCAATTGCTGCTTTCCAACAGGCATAGAGAGCAGCGACACGGAACCGACTTTCAAGAACGACCTGCTGATTTATCAAGGCCGCTACTACCAGATTGGCGTTGGACATAAGGAATACGCCGCTGAAAAAGTGATGGACGAGGACTACTACATCCTGACCTTGGCAGCCATTGCCCGGGAGTTGAGCAGAGAAAACCTGACGGAAGCCAGCGTGTATCTGGCAGTCGGCCTGCCATTGTCCTGGGCTAAGAAACAGGGGGCAGCGTTCCGTGCCTATCTACTGCGGAACAGCAGCGTAGAATTTGATTTCCGGGATAAGCACTACCGCATCTGCTTTGTAGGAGCGGGTGTGTTTCCGCAAGGATATGCGGCGGTTGTACCAAACATGGGGATATTCACAGGAAGTCATATGCTCTGCGACATCGGAAACGGCACCATGAACATCCTGCTGATCATCGACCGAAAGCCGGATGGACGGCAGATGTTCACAGAAAAGTACGGTGTCCAACAGTGCATTCTCGCCATGCGGGAGGCTTTGATGCGGGAACACAATGCCAGCCCTGACGAAAAGACCCTCCATAGATTTCTGCGCAAAGGTGTGGCGGGACTTGATCCTGCCCTGGAAAAAACTATGCGAGTCGCAGCGGTGAAGTATACCGGGGAGGTCTTTCGTGTGCTTCGGGAGCATAGCTACGATTCTCGGCTTATGAAACTCTATGTAGTAGGCGGCGGAGGCTGTATGCTGAAAAACTTCGCTTCTCTGGAGAATAGCACCGTGACCATCAATGACGATATTTGCGCTACGGCAAAGGGATATGAACATCTGGCATTGCGGGAAATTGCGAAGAACGAGAAATGCCGGAAATAAAGAAAATCACCCTGCGATTGAATATGGACATCCCGGAGGAAAAGGCGGTCTATGAATTTTTAGCGGGCAGAAAACCCTACCGTAAAATCATAACGGAAGCTGTAAATGCACTGTGCTTTAAGCAGTCGGAGGAAGAACGGCAGAAAATGTATTTACATCAAATTCAGACTGTTGTGGAAAAGTGCTTTCAGAATGTGCAGGAACAGCTTTCCACAATGCCGCAGATGATTTCTCAGCCGGATGATTCCATAGTTCAGCAGTCGGAAGAAGTGGAGGAAGGAATCGATGAATTTCTGGAAAGCTTTTCCCTGTAATTGACGGCAGAAGCGTGCCCCCGGTGCCGTCACAGCTTCTATGCCATGGAATGCTTGTGACGGCACTTTGCCGTCAGGACTTGGTGGGATTATTTGTGATAGATTCACTCGCGCGTCCCAGTAGAACACACAGAGTTCGGCCTGTGTGTTCCATTTTCTCTACCGGAGGGACGAGAATCAAGAGATGCAGGAAGGATATGTCCTTAGGGGTAACGAGCATCGGATTTGTTGGCACAAATCCAGAATCCACACCGCTTACGGGTGTGGACTACCCAAACCAAAGGAGGTATATGAAGAAAAACGACACAAGGCTTCAATTGCGGTTGAGCCTGAAAGAGAAAGAAAAAATGGAGCGCAACGCCAGACGTTGCGGCATGAGCGTATCCGGGTATGTCCGGCAATGTTGCCTGGGCAGGGAGCCGAGAACCAGGCCGCCGGATGTGTTCTGGGAGTTGCTGGAAGAACTGTACGCTATAGCGGCACTTCTCCCAATGGCGGAACAGCAGCGGCTTTCCGGGCTGATTCTGCGGTTACAGGAGGCGGTGTAGATGGCGACTACAAAGCTATGGCATATCCAGGGGCGTCTAAAGGATTTGGTAGATTATGTGGAAAATCCGGAAAAGACGGTAAAACCGGGATTGCAGGATTTCTTCAATGTGTTCTCTTACACCCAAAATCCGGATAAGACAGCGGGCGGCCAATTCGTAACCGCCATTAACTGCCAGAAAGACATTGCCTTACAGCAGATGATCCTGACGAAACAACGATACGGAAAGGAGGACGGCTATATTGCATGGCACGGCTACCAGAGCTTCAAGCCCGGAGAGGTCACGCCGGAACAGTGTCACGCTTTAGGCGTGGAGCTGGCAAAGCAGATGTGGGGAGGCCGCTTTCAGATCATTGTTACCACCCATCTGGACAAGGAGCATTTGCACAACCACTTTTGCATTAACTCCGTGTCTTTCAAGGATGGTGGTAAATACAATTTTTCCAAGAAGGAGCTAAAACGCCTGCGAGATACCTCTGACCGTCTGTGCCGGGAGCATGGCTTGTCGGTGGTGGAGCGTCCCCACAAGGCCCCAACCCGGCAGGTGTGGCTGGATGAACAGGCGGGGAAGCCCACCCGGTACAACATCTACCGGGCGGATGTGCAGCAAGCCATCGACAGTAGCATCACCGGCAGAGGCATGGTGCAATATCTTCGGGGGCGGGGCTATATCGTGGATAGCACAGAACCAAACCTGAAAATTCGTCTGCCCCAATACCCGCATTTCACCCGACTGGACACCCTGAATCCACAGTGGACAAACCAGGGAATCGAGCACTTGATTTACGACCGGGACGACCTGATTTCTAGCCGCTCCAAGCCACCCCGCAAGCCGGATATACCGGATTGGTTAAGAGATGCCTACCAGCCCCAAAAGCGCACTACCAAAATCTACCGGCTGTATCTCTATTACTGCTACCAGTTGGGGATTTTGCCAAAAGGTACGACCTACCACCCGGCAAGTCCACAACTGCGAGCCGATCTCAGGCATCTGGACGATATTGACCAACAAACCCGGTATCTGGCCAGTCACAATATCGAAACTGTGGATGAGCTGTTGGCAGATCGCACCGAAAAAGAGATGCAGTTGGAAACGTTGACTGCTCAGCGTACCAATCTTCGGAACAAAATCCGCCGTGCTTCCCCGGAACAGAAGATTCTTCTCCGAAAAGAGAAAGCGGAGGTTACTGCCAAAATTGCAGCCCTGCGCAAGGACATCCGGGACAGTAAGGAAATCGAACAGCGTTCCCTGGAAATCCAGAATACGCTGGATCGTGCCTACGAGGCAGAGCATCCACAGTACGAGAAAAACAAAAGAATGGAGGTGAATCAAAATCGAGGACGATAAACATCCGGCGTGGTTTTCCGGCGATAAGCTGAATGAAGTCCTGTTCTGCCAGGAGTTCCTGCAAACGCACCCCATGGTAAGTCTGGGCGGCAGCTTCTTTACAAAAGATGGTATCGTACCGGATGAAGCCCTGCTGAAAAAGCAAATCTATGAGGAGATGAAAGCGTTTGTCACTACCGGGCTTTCCAAGAAGGTATCCGGGCTGTTGGAGGTTCTTCGGATGGAGTGCTGTGTGGAATCCCTGCCTATTCAGGAGGACCGCATTCATGTGGAGAACGGAACGCTGTATTTGGACGGCAGCTTTTCGGAAGAAAAGGCGTTTTGCCGAAACCGTCTCCCCGTGCGCTACAATCCCAATGCCGGGAAATCGGTGCAATGGAAAGCCTTTCTTTCTCAGCTTTTGCAAGAGAAAGATATTCTGACACTTCAGGAGTTCTTCGGCTATTGCCTGATTCCCAGCACCAAGGGACAAAAAATGCTCCTGCTGACCGGAAAGGGTGGTGAAGGGAAATCCAGAGTGGGCGTTGTCCTCCAGGCATTGCTGGGATGTAATCTGAAAACCGGTTCCATTGCCAAGGTGGAGATCAGTCCTTTTGCGAGGGCCGACCTTCAAAATATGCTGGTGATGCTGGACGATGATATAAAAATGGAGGCGCTGACCCAAACCAACAATATCAAGGCCATTGTCACGGCAGAACTGCCCATGGATTTGGAGAAGAAAGGGCAACAGAGCTATCAGGCGGATATGCGGGTACGCTTTCTGGCACTGGGCAATGGCAGAATGCAGGCCCTCCATGACCGGAGCTATGGTTTCTTCCGCAGGCAAATCCTGTTGGAAGCAAAGGAGCAGCCGCCGGATCGGCGGGACGACCCCTATCTTGCCCAGCGGCTATGCGCCGAAAAAGAGGGTGTTTTCCTCTGGGCCTTTGAGGGATTGCAGAGGCTGGTGGCAAACAACTTTCACTTTACTCTGAGCCAACAGGCACAGGAGAACATGGAGGCTGCCATAGCAGAGGGGAATAATCTGGTGGAGTTCATGAAATCCGAGGGGTATTTTCGATTCCAAGCGGACAGCGAAGTTTCGTCCAGGGATTTTTACACGGTATATCTACAGTGGTGCATGGACAATGCTCTAAGCCCACTGGCGCAAAAAACCGTTATCAACTACTTAAAGCAAAACAGCCGTCAGTGTAATCTGGAGTACACCAACAAAATCTCCATAGGCGACGGACGCTTTGCCAGAGGCTTCTGGGGTATTCAGCTTCTGAAAAAATAAGAACAAACTCAAAAGTACGTGTACTATCCGTACCAAGTGTATCGAATCGGTACGCATGGTACACTTGGTACACGTACTTTCCACTTTATTTACAATTTTAAGAAAGGAATTAAGCGATTGATAAAAACAAAGGAGAAAACAGTGCTGCAGCTGTCTGTAAACCAGCTGCGCCCTTTTGAGGGAAATCCCTACCAGGTAAAAGACGATGCGGAAATGGTCCAGCTGATTGAAAGCATTCAGATTCAGGGAATTCTTACGCCGTTGACTGTCCGCCCATTAGATGACGGACATTATGAGGTTATTTCCGGCCATCGCAGACTATATGCGTGCCAACGGGCAGGAATCGAGACGGTTCCTGCCTTTGCCGTATCTATGAGCCGGGAAGAAGCGGCTATTGCTCTGGTGGACAGCAACCTCCACCGGGAGCATATCCTGCCCAGCGAAAAAGCGTTTGCTTACAAACTAAAAATGGATGCTCTGCGGCACCAGGGCACTTCTCGCCAACCTGGCGAGAAGCTGAGTGTTGCCCAGGTCAGTGAGGCGGGGACTGACAGTGAGCGTCAGATACATCGGTATATCCGGTTGACAGAATTAACCCCGGAGCTTTTGACACTGGTAGACGATGGAAGAATTTCGCTGACACCGGCTGTGGAGATTTCCTATTTGAGCCAAGATGAGCAGTATGCTCTCCTGGAGGCAATTCAGAGTGAGGACAGAACGCCGTCCCTCTCCCAGGCGCAGCAGCTGCGGAAATTGAGCCAATCCGGCGAATTGGACGCTGACCGTACATTGCAAATCATGTGCCAGCCGAAAGCTAATCAAATGGAGAAAATCAGCCTGGATTACGGCGAACTGCGTCGGTTCTTTCCAAGACGATACACCCCCAGAGAAATCCAAGCGGCAATTCTCAAATTAGTAGAAGCGGATTATAAGCGCCGCCAGCGGGCAATGGAGCGGTGAGCATGACAGATTTTCAGCACAGAGACATTCTGAACATCAAAGAAGCCGCAGCCCGTGCCAAGGCAGAAGGAATGAATATCAGCGAGTACACCCTTCGCCGGATCATCCGCACCGGGAAAATTCCTTGCCGCATTGTAGGGCGCACCTATCTGATCAGCTGGGAGAAGCTGATGAGCTGGGTCAACTGCGTGGACGGTTGTGACAATCAGAATTGGCCGCAGCTTTGAAAAAAGGCTGCGTTGTGTGTATTCTGAACGCAGAAAGGAGCTGATATTATGCCATCTATTGAACCACGCCGAAATCAAAACGGCATTGTTACAAGCTATCGTCTGATTGTCTCCGGCGGGCTGGACAGGGAGGGAAAGCAAATCAAGCGCCGGATGCTGTGGATTCCGCCAAATCGGAATATAAGCGACCAGCAAATGCTGAAAGAGGCCACGGCAGCTGCCTACAAATTTGAGGAACAAATCAAAAATGGGTATGTGCTGGACAATACCCAGACCTTTTCGGAATATGCTCAATATGTGTTGGAGCTGAAGGAGCGCATCGGTGTGAAAACAAGCACCCTGGATCGGTATATCGATATGCTGCCCAGAATCAACGAGGCAATCGGCAATCTGAAGCTGTGCAATATTCGCCCCCAGCACCTCAATGATTTTTACAAGGACATGACCGAGAATGCCATCCGGGAGGACAGCTGTCGTGCAATTGCGAAGCGAAATCTCATGACCCAATTCAAGCGGGCAGGGATTTCTAAGGCAGAGCTATCCCGCAGAGATGGGGTAGCTGCCAGTACCATTACAGCGGCCACTGCGGGAAAGCCTCTGCGTTTGGCTTCGGCGGACGCAATTGCCGAGGCACTGGGCTACACGCGCAAGGAACTATTCACTGTTCAGAATGACCCGACTCCGCTGGCAAAGAAAACAATCCTGGAACACCACCGGCTAATCTCCACCATTCTGGCCCAGGCTGACAAAGAGTTGCTGATTCCCTACAATCCCGCCAGTAAGGCAACGCCACCCAGGGTACAACGAAAGACACCGGACTACTACCAGCCGGACGAGATGAATGACATTTTGGATACCCTGGAAAAAGCACCCATCAAGTGGAAAGCCATTACCTATCTGCTCATTGACACCGGATGCCGCCGGGGTGAAATCATGGGACTGAAATGGGACAAGGTGAATTTTGATACCGGGGTTATCGTGATTGACTGCAATCTGCTGTACTCCGCAAACAGAGGCATCTATGAGGACACCACCAAAACCGGGGCTGTCCGTGCCATTAAAATTGCGCCGCAGACCTTAATGGTTCTGCGGCAGTGGAGAGTCGAATATGAGCATCTACAGGAGCTGAACGGAGACCGCTGGGCAGGCACTCCCTATGTGTTCGTAAGGGATGACGGCTCCCGGATGCACCCGGACAGCATTACGGCGTGGCTGAATCGCTTCAGTGCCCAAAATGATCTGCCCCACATTCATCCCCACGCCTTCCGGCATACGGCAGCCTCTACGATGATTGCCAACGGTGTTGACCTGGTGACAACAGCCGCAGAGCTAGGCCACGCCAACGCCAACACAACGGCAACGATTTACGCACACCAAATTGCCATTGCCAGAGCGACAGCTGCGGATGTCCGGGCAGGGGTGTTTGCGGGGAGAAAATAGCAGAATTTAAGGAAGAACGATCTTCCCTGAACAAGTTAGCGTTTTCCCATATTGAATTTTGATCGGTCTCCAAACTGTCCCCCAAAGCAAATCTTGAACAGATGCAAAAGAAATCACAAAGTAGAAAAATCCCGGATTTCTGCAAGAAATCCGGGATGAAAATGATGAATCTACAACTTGATGATAATGCGGAGTACGTTACTGTTCAATTCCGCGGTATCCGTGTTTTTCGGCGTTTCCCAGCAAATACAGGAAAGCAAACGCAGGAATTCGCAGCAAGTCTTTGCCACACTTTGTGTTGTGAACGCCAAAATCATCGGCATTTTTTGTAATAACAATTGCTGCTGACGACTCCTCACACAATTCCGCAATCGCATCATCATCCGCAATCGGCGCACCTTCTCTGTATTTGACTTCTATAAGGATATTTTTTGTATTGGGGTAGTCTACCACAATATCAATTTCTTTCCCTTTTTTACCACCCCTGAAGTAACCGACAGATGTGGCATATTGATAGTAGAATGCGGCAACGTGCTTATAAACAGCGGTTTCAACAATTTTACCCATCTCGATAGGATCCGTCAATATTGAATCATCCATTAAGACAGCATTTCGAATCGCTGCATCCGCAATATAAATTTTAGGCCGTGCTTTCAATATTTTCTTTCCGGCCATATCGACCGGCCAGCTTTGATAAATCAGATTTGCACTTTCCAGATACTGAATATAGTTTTCCACGGTTGTGCGAGACACGCCGTTCAGTTCTTTTGTAATTGCCTCAATTGAAACGATTTCCGAGGAGACGCTGCAAAGATATAAGAAAATTCTTTCTAATTCTGTTGCGTTACGAATGCTGTAAAGCGAAGGAAGATCGCGTTTCAGAACTTTATCTACAACATCTTCTCGCATTATCTGCTGCGCCATCAAATCGTTATCAGCTAATGCCAATTCCGGGAAACCGCCAACCTGCAAGTATCGCATAAAATGATTCTGAACTTTGGAAAGCTGCATCATAATTTGAGTCCGCTCGATCTGACTTTTATGGAGCATCGTTGTTACTTTCAAATCGGGCGCAATATTGGGACGCTCCAAATTCAGCAATTCACAGTACTCGTAAAAGGACATGGTCGGAACCTGTATGACGGTCCAGCGGCCAGCACCGCTTTCTCTGCTGCCTTTCATCAATGCCGGACTTGCAGAGCCGGTTGCAACAATACGGGTATCAGGTTGTGTATCATAAATGATTTTCAACCATCGATCCCAATCTTGTGCGTATTGAACCTCATCAAAGAAGTAATACACATCTTGTTCGGCATAGATATTTTCGTGATAGCACTCCAGAACATCTTGGAACTGGCTGAGTTTCAGCATAGGATGGTCCAACGAAATAAAAACAATTTTCTGGGGCGCAACTCCCGACTTTAATAGCGACTCAATCATTTGGTATTGAATTGTTGTTTTGCCAACACGTCTCGTTCCCGTTAAGACTACAGAACGGCGAATTCCTTTATCTGTAAGCCGCTTCATTGCTTCATGAAATGCAAATCTCTTATAGGTCTTCGACATTTGTGGACTAATCGTCCCCGTTTTCCACCACGGGTTATAAGCACTTAGAACTTTGAGGATAGCTTCTTTTGTTGTGATTGCCATTTAGATCAGCTCCTTCTCCATTATAATATTCGTAAAATCAATTTTTGTCAAGGAATATTGATAGTATGCTGCAAATGTTTTCTGACGAAAATTGATTTATTACTCTACTGCTCATAAATTATCTGCGACACACAGGTGTGGCCTTCTTGAAGATGATCGCTTTCTGATTACTCTGCGGCCGAAGAAGAGAGTCGCTGCCTCTGCCAGAGTGTCCACCACGAAAGATGCCCAACTAGTCTCAACAGGACTATTTTGCAGAGCATATTTGACACCACCCGGGCTGGGGGTGCGGGGAGAAAATAGCAGGACTTACGGAAAAACCATTTTCTATGGAAAAGTTCGGATTTTCCCACCCTCGATTCTGAGCTATCCCCAAACTATCCCCAAAGCAAATTTGAAGCCAACGCAAATTTGCGTAAAAAGTTAGAAAAACACCGGATTTCGACATGAAATCCGGTGTTTTTATGGTTGCGGAGGCAGGACTCGAACCTACGACCTCCGGGTTATGAGCCCGACGAGCTTCCAACTGCTCTACTCCGCGATGTGGTGAACCCCTCAGGTTCCTGGGTATTATAGCATGGGGATGCGGGTTTGTCAATAGTTTTTTTGCCCGTTCCCTGCTCTGGAATGCCCGGCTTTTACAGCGTGTAGGTTTGTCAATGATGTGTTACACATTAGGGAAAGCGAACAGGACCTCTTTAGGTGGCTTCCAGTTGAGCGGTCTCATGGGAAAATTGTTATATTGGTGTTCACGGATTGCAAGCTACTTCACATAGTCATCGAAGGAGCAGAAGGTGTGGCTGGCGTAGGACTCTTCATTATCTTTTCTGTGAATCAGGCACGCATTCTGGAAAATCCGGGAGCCTGGAACATGAGCCTGACCGAGGACGAGTTTGCCGCGCTGGAAGCAGCCCTCACCCAGATCCCCGTCCACGGCCATCGCGGCTTTGTGGAGCAGCAGGGCAGCAGCATGGCAAACTGGAACCGCAAATAACATCAAAAAGCTGCAAGCCCCGAAACCTGAGGCTTGCAGCTTTTTGGCATCCCAGAAGGGATTTGAACCCCCGACCTTCCGCTTAGGAGTATGGCTTACCATGTGATACACGGTTCGGATGTAACTTCCAATATCATCCCTTACGCAGAATGACTTGTAGTAAACGAACTTTATGGTGCAAAACACCTATTCTGACGCAGTTTTATGTGTCCGTTGGGTGGTCCTATTAGCAAATTCTTAGCAAGAGGACACCCAGCCAAAGCCGATTGCTACTGCCATTCTCCACTCCCTTAGTCAAAATGACAAGGCAAATACATGGAGGTTACTATGGACAAGAAAGAGAAAAAGTCACTGCCGGAACCGCGCACATATACCGTGGAACAGATTGCGGCCATGCTCAACATCGGTCGCACAACCGCATATCAGCTCGTCAAGCAGGAGGAGTTCAGGATCGTCCGCATAGGCAATGCGATCCGCGTTTCCAAGAAATCTTTTGACGAGTGGCTGGAAAGTTTGGAATTGTGAATATCGCAAGAAACGCCGTAGGCTCAAAAAACCTATGGCGTTTTTTTATACCCATTTTTGAAGGAGGCTGGCAATGAAACTGACAGAAGCAGAAATGAGGATGGTGTTTCAGATTGAAAGTACCAATCAGAACGCCGCCCTGAATGAGATTTACATGACATGGCGCTATGCGCCGAACCCGGCAACGAAAGAAACGGCGGAAGGCCTTCTGGACAAGCTCCGCCCCCTGTCGGATCAGGAGTGCATGGATTTGATCCGCAAGGTGCAGGCCGAATACCGTCTGCCAGAGAAAGCCCGCACCATCGGAGAAATGCTGGCAGAAGCCAGGCAGCGATCCGGGGCGCAGAAGTTATCTGGCCATGACATTATGGCTTTAGAGCGTTTCGACCCGGCGACCAGACACATGATTGTCTTTGATGTTCTTACCCATGACTCGCCTGTTGGCTGGAAGGGTGAGAAAATGCGCCTGTTCCTGACTGACGCCGGATACAGCAAGGCTTTGGAAAATCAGGAAAAGGGACATATCAAAATCCGTAACCATGCGAAGGTGCTTTCCGGCGATCTCCACTATGACCATAAAGACCGTGAGAGGTAGCCGCCCCAAACTGTATCAAAATCAGCGGAAAATCTTCTGTTTCTTCCTCCGTGGCTTGCGTTCTGAACAGAGCGTGGATGTTTTCCCATGCGGGAGGCTATGGAGGCATACAGACGGGTAAACCGCTCAAAATCAACACTTTTTATTTTCACAGGAAGGAGGTGCGAAGATGGCTGTTTTTCGTATTGAAAAGACCCGTGATTATACGGTCATGTCGAACCATCACTTGAAAGATCGAACGCTGACCCTGAAATCCAAAGGGCTGCTGTCCATGATGTTGTCACTCCCTGATGAGTGGAATTACACCACCAGAGGTCTTGCGGCGATCTGCCGGGAAGGTGTGGACAGCATCGGTGCGGCATTGAAGGAGCTGGAAAACCACGGGTATATCCGGCGCACCCAGCTTCGGGATGAAAAAGGCAAGATCACGGATACCGAGTATGTCATTTACGAAATGCCTCAGTGCGAACCGCCGTCAAGCCCAGGTACGCCTTTACCGGGTACGGCAAAGCCATATACGGAAAACCCGGATATGGGTATCCCGGATACGGCGGAACCGTGTACGGAAAACCCCGCACAATTAAATACTAATCAAACAAAGACTGATTTATCAAGTACGGAGATATCAAATCCTATCCCATCAAATCCCCCTACCCCCGCAGGGGCAAGGATGGGAATGGATCGGATGGGAGCCAGAGAATGTTATCGTGAAGTGATTTTGGACAACATCGAGTACAGCTATCTGGTGCAGGACAGCCATATCGACCGTGAGCAGCTTGACGAAATCGTTGACCTGATCGTGGATACCGTATGTTCTGCCCGCAAAGTCATCCGCATTGCCGGAGATGATTATCCGGCAGAGGTGGTAAAGTCCCGGTTTATGAAGCTGGACAGTTCCCATGTTCAGTATGTCATGGACTGTATGAAGGACAACACCACCTATGTCCGCAATATCAAGAAATACCTTCTGGCGGCGCTGTATAACGCCCCGACCACCATCAACAGCTACTATTCTTCCCTGGTGCAGCACGATATGTACGGGGACGGGCAAAGGGGGCGAGGCTAAATGCAGGAGGAAGTAACGCGGGGCGCCGTAACGCTCATTGTTGACGGAGCCAAGCTAAGCGAGCAAGTCTTTGAAAAGGCCGTCAAAAAGTTCCTGGAGGAAATCCAGAAAAGCCAGAAGCCAAAAATCTACCGCGGCAGGCAGAGCCTTAAACAGCTTGCCAGCCAGAACGCCGGTCTTGCCAATATCGAGATCAGTGACAAGAATATCAAGGCTTTCTCCCGTGTGGCGAAAAAATACCATGTGGATTTTGCCTTGAAGAAGGACACCGCCGCAGAGCAGCCCCGTTACCTGGTCTTTTTCAAAAGCCGGGACGCGGATGCCATCACAGCGGCATTTCAGGAGTTTGCCAGCCGGAAAATGAGCCGTGAGGAAAAGCCCTCCATCCGGGAACGGCTGACCCAGGCGAAGGAACAGGCGGCGGAGAAAGTGGAACACCGCACCATTGACCGGGAGAAAGTAAAGGTCAAAGATCGGAGCGTGCAGAGATGAACATGAAAAAACTGTTTTTGCTGAATTTCCCGTATCTTCTGTTCGTGTATCCCTTCGATAAGCTGGCACAGGCTTTCCGGCTTGCGCCCGGTGCTGACCTTTCCGGCAAGCTGCTCTCCATTGGGGACGGCTTCACGGCAGCCCTTTCCTCCCCGTGGCTCAGTTTCCATCCCACGGACCTGCTGATCGGCATAGCGGGTGCGGTGATCCTTCGCATGGCGGTCTACCTGAAAGGCAAGAACGCTAAGAAGTATCGCCACGGGATCGAGTATGGTTCTGCCCGCTGGGGTACGGCGGCAGATATCGCTCCCTACATGGACAAGGACTTTTTCCAGAACATCCCCATGACGCAGACGGAACGGATCACGATGGCGAGCCGTCCAAAGCAGCCGAAGTATGCCAGAAATAAAAACATTCTGGTGATCGGCGGTTCCGGCAGCGGCAAGACGCGGTTCTTCTGTAAGCCGTCGCTGCTGCAAGCTCATTCGTCCTATGTCTGCACTGATCCGAAAGGAACCTTGCTGCCGGAGATCGGCGCTTTCCTGGAACGGAAGAAATACCGTATCAAGTGCCTCAACCTGATAAACTTCCGAAAATCCATGAAATACAACCCTCTGGCCTATATTCGGTCAGAGAAAGATATCTTAAAGCTGGTGAACGCCCTGATTATGAACACGAAGGGCGAAGGCGAAAAATCTTCGGAAGATTTCTGGGTCAAAGCGGAACGCCTCTATTATTCCGCGCTGATCGGCTACATCTGGTACGAGGCCACGGAGGAAGAAAAGAACTTCATCACACTTCTGGACCTTATCAATGCCAGTGAAGCCAGAGAAGATGACGAGACTTATCAAAGCCCGGTGGACCTGCTCTTTTCTCAGTTGGCGGAACGGGAGCCGGACCACTTCGCCGTCAAGCAGTACCGCAAATTCAAGATGGCGGCAGGTGTTGTATGCTCTAAAAGACTTCTTAATCAAGCGGTTGGGAAGTCTCTTAGAA
>OLOV01000234.1_pt1 | contig 49622 bp, 51 predicted proteins | sample 1672931 | NCBI WGS metagenome assembly OLOV01 (sample SAMEA3136738, study PRJEB25190) | human gut metagenome | biome: human gut; feature: human-associated habitat; material: faeces | place: Austria | collected 2013 | reverse complement strand
TGGCATTCAACGACGAGGTGTATGCCGTAATCGGCGGGCTGTATTCTTCCAATGCTCTACTAACAAATTCAAATCTATTTTCATTTCAGCACTTTCATCAGGCATTATAATAACATCTTTACTACTAACTTCAACTTTAACTTGAACTTTAGTATTTTGATTTATTCCCTCACAATTCATATTATGATTAAATGGTATAACTATTTTTTTAGTATTTATACTATTTTCTTGTGTATTCGAATAAATAAATCTTACATTAATCTCACCTTCAAATATAATTCTATCACTTAAAATATTTTGTTTTTTTATTTCTACATTTACATCAACATCATATATCTTTTCATTTCTAATTTCTGGTATTAGTTGCTTTTCTCTAATATTACAAATATCTTTTATAACCTTTTTTTCTTGCATTGTATTTACTTTTTTACAATTTGCATTTAAACTCATACTTGGACTATATAAATCCTGTATAAGTTCGAGTGATTTATTTTGATATACAAACAAATTAAACTCTATCTCTGCTTCTACATATATTGAATGCTCTTCAACATTATTTGGTTTTATAACTAAATTTTTCAACTCATTTTTTATATTACAAATATTTTCATCTGTAACATTAGCTATATCAACAAATCCCATAACAGGAATTTTACTCTCCACTGTATTAATTCTATTATCTTCAGTTAAATACATAATTTTTATTATTACATCTGCTTTTGCTAATACTTTATTATAACTAATTTTACTTTCTACGTTTACAATGTCTACACTTGTTTTCATTATTTCTGCTAAATTATCAATTCCATCAATTACAACAGTATCCTTGGCCAAAACTTTTGTAATACCGACTTCCAACTAAAGAATTAATATTAAAATTTTTATTTAATATTTGAATATCTTCTACTTTTTGAATAGCCTCTATAAATTCCACTTCTTCATTCGAAGAAACTTTTATATCTACATCTAATAAACTTTTAAAACTTACCTTTCTACCATTTAAAATTTTACATTCAATTTCTTTTAATACAAATTTACATTCTAATAACATTTCTGATTTTGCCTCTTTTATTTCAATAATCTTTGTAAAATCAATAGTAGATGTTAATCCTCTTACATTTCCTTCTTCATTATCGGCTAAATACATCATATTCACATTAATACAACCATCTATTCTTACTTTTCCATCAAGAACTTCCTTTTTATAGATACAAACATTTCCACTAGTATTTATTACTTTTAAAATATCTGGTTTTATATCTGGAATAATCGCATCCCCTTCAACTTCAAAAGATTCATTTTTTGTTCCTATAATCTGATTAATGCATAACTTATCTTTTTTAGTTTCTATATTCATATTTACTCTCCCTTCTTATTTTGTTATTTAATTATATTAATCAGACAAAAAAAAATTCCTATAAAATAGGAATTTTTGTTTTTTATATTATTATAAATTTTTTTCAATTGTAAATATTCGTAAAATTTTATCTTTAACCATCCTACTTAAAGATACTTTTATGCTCTATAGGAATTATATTTCCATAAAGTAATGTATATTGATCATTAACTTGCTTATTATCATGATAATGCCCAAAAAGCCATTTTTTAAATTCGCATTTTTCTGAAATTTCTTGTAAATAATCTGTTAGATTATCTTTCTTAAAACTGCCTCCACTAAGTATTGCTTGTACACTTGTTGGACAGCAATGAGAAATAATATAATCAACTTTATAATTTACTTTTTCCAAATTTTTTATTCCATTTTTCATTTCTTCTTCAGTTGGAAGTTCTAAATCCCACCATGAAAAATCTCTTATTCTAAAATATGCTCCTCTTTTTCGATAATTATATATCTTTTCTTCTTCATCTAGATTTAATATACCTTCTTGTATATCATGTGATCTTGCTCCACCAAATGCGAAAAACTTTTTATTGTCTATATCAAAAATTTCTCCACGCATTAAATGTAATACTGAATCTCTTATTTTATGTACTTTTCCACCATGCCACTCTTCTACTGGATAATTATATAATCTTGTAAAATTCTCGTGGTTTCCATCTACAAATAATGTTGTAAAATTCTTTTCGTTTAGATAGTCTAACCAATACTTCTCTTGGACATTTTCTTTTTCAAATGTCAAAACTCCACCAAAATCACCACATATTATTACATAGTCATCTTTGGTCATTTTTGTTTGGATTGGAAACTTTTCAATTAAAAATCTACTAAAATCAGCATGTGTATCTCCTGTAATATATATCATTATAGTTCCTTTCAATTTTAATATTTTATACAATATTACATTTTTGTAAAACTTTTCCGAAATCCGTATGTTTTCTTTCATTAGATATATTTCTTAAATATATCTCGCATTAAAACTGCTAAGTCTATTGTTTTATTCATTAAATCAATATAATTTGAATGATCATCAAAGTTCAATCCTTTTATAAAAGTTACTATTCTCGAAGCCTTACTATTATCTAATCTTCTCCATTCAAGTTCAAATCCTAAATCTAATTCAATTTCATCTTTCTTTTGATATAATTTATCAAATAAATCCTTATTATCTGTTATATATAATTCTACTCCAATAACAGAGTCCTTATTTACCAAAGTAATATCAATATGTGCATCACTAGTTCCTATTGCAACATTATACCAATGATCAGTTGTTGCTTTTCTAACATTAAAAGGTTTTCCTCTTTTTATAAGAATTTCATTAAATTGATTCCAAAATTCCATTCTTTGAGATTGAGATTTGTTCATACTCTCATTACTGTTTGTTGATTTATTATTTTTTATAAAATCATTTGGTTGTTCAATAATTTGAAACATAGGTGCATTATCTGAATTTCCTATTTTATAGGCATGAATCTCTATTAAAAAGAAATTAATATTATTATTCGTATTATTATTTAGCCACTCAATTGCACTTCTATGTTCTTGTCTTGCTTCTTTAACAATCCACACTATGACCTTTGCATCTAATCCAGATGCATATGTAATTATTTTTCCTAAATGATCATGATTTGATATTTCTAATTGATTTTCTATAATAACTTTTGTGCCTGTTGTCTCATCTTTAGCAAATAAATCACATCTATATGATCCAACATAAGTTTCCTTACTAATGTCAACAAGCGTTAAACCTAATATATCATTTAAATATTCTATATTTTCTTCTTTTGAAAGCCATTCAGAGAAATCATATTGTTCATGCTTCCACAAATTTCTTATATCTACCTCTTGTAATTTACCAATATCCATAATTTCACCTTCTACAAATAATATTATCTATTTCCTTTTGCTCTATTATGTGTAATACAAAGCATTTCACAATTTGAGATGTCTGTTGCTCCGCCTTTACTCCATGCTGTAACATGATCTGCATCCATTTCTTTTAAATCATAAATTCTAGTTTTATTTGAGTTATTTCCATTCGCACATAGCGGACAATTTGAAATACCTTTTTCTTTTGCTATTTTAGTTTGATTAGAATAAACTGATTTTTTTATTGGATCGTCAAAAATTCTAATATTTAATAATTTCAAATCTTCTTCCTTACAGCCATTTAAAATATATTCGTAACATCCCTTTTTATCTTTTACATAAAAATCGCTATACAATTCATGAAGTTTTTGGGATACTTCTGTTGGATTATACGCATTTTTATGGTATAATTCATACATTCTTCCCCAATTTATAGTTTGCATTTCATCTTCTACATCAATAAACACAGTAGAAACCCAATTTATAACATCTTTGAAATATGAAACCAATTCATTGATATTCTCATCTTTTTTATGATCACTCATATATTTTTCTAAATTCTTATCTTTTTGCCAGTCTTTAGATACCCATCCTAAAGCTATTTCCAGTAATCCTTGTCTCTTAACATCTGCCTTTGCATAACTTAGCCATTTATGAAGATTTGAATTTTGTGAATTACTAAATACCTCTTTTGCTTTTGTTACAAATGGTCCAGAATAAATAGAATTTAATAACTCTTGATTATTTAAAGGTTTTCCAGCAATATTTATAGTTTTAAACCATTCTTTTATTTCTGATTCTTCACCACTACAAATATATATAGTTAATTCTGTATTTAATATTTTATTTTGTTTGTCTTCTGGTAAAGAATTGAATTTGTATGGAATTCCATTTTCATCAATCCACGCAAACCAATTTGTATAGTATCTTCCTATACTTGTAATTCTTTGTTGACCATCTAATATTTCATACTTATCTTTTTCAGTTTCAACAAAATATATTAAACCAATAGGATATCCCTTTAATAGAGAATCAATAACTGCCACATCATCTTTTCCATTTGCATATATATAACTTCTTTGATATTCTGGTTGTATTGTTAATTTTCCTTCCCATCCAAATAAGCCTTTTTCTTCAAGTTCACTATATTGAAATCCCTTGCAAATATCTTCAACTTTTATTTTAGTTTCTAATCTAGTTTTCATTTTCCCCCTCAACTTTCTGAATTAAAATCCTATCATATATTTGTTTTCCATTAATATGTCCCCTATGTCTTTGATTTGGTTTTAATCTTAATTTTTCTACTTCTTCAGTATTATCTCCCGAATGAGTATGTCCAATTATTCTAAATTGCTTTGGATTATGAAACTTTAAAAATGTTATAGGTACTCCCATCACTCCATAATAATCTGAAGGTATAGCATCATATCTTGGTACTTCAATTGCATTATAATTATCAAAACTAGGATATTTCTCACAATTATAATCATTTTTTAGTTTTTTAATTAATGGCTTGTTATATCTTAAATTTTCATCCATTGTCATTAAATTAAGCACTGTATGTCTTCTTTTTAAATCTATATTAGTATACCAACAAATATTTCCCATGCTTCTCCATTTCTGACCAGATTCATCAATCCAGAATCTTGTTTCTCTTGGTTCCGAATCTTTTGGTACTTTAAAAGCCATATCACCAGCATTTTTACCTAACCACATATCACCATTTTTTATTAATGGAAAAGTTTCTTTCGTTGTTGCATCATTCTCGCTCCCTATGATTATAAATTCTTTTTTGCCTTCAAATAGCCATTGCAAAAATTCCCTAAATAAACTAAATGGTGGATTAGTAACAACTATATCAGCCTCATCTCTTAATTTTTTTACCTCATCAGATCTAAAATCTCCATCTCCCTGTAAATAGTCCCATTCTAAATCGTTTATATCTACTCTTCCAGAATTGTTGATATCTTTATCTAAAGTAAATATCTTTCCATGTGATTTTGTTTTTGTTTTATCAAATTTTGGACTATTCTCTTCAAAGAGTGATAGTTGAACAAATACATTGCTCTTTTTAGAATTAGCATAACTTGTACTTATAAGTTTTTTTAATCCTAACAATTGAAAATTTTGTGCAAAATATCTTGTAAAGTTACTCCACTCTGGATCATCACAAGGAAGTAATATTGTTTTATCACGAAAAACATTAGGATTATATTCTATATATGCATTCATTTCTTTTTCTATATCAGAATATTCTGTATAAAATTCATCATCTTTATCTCTCTTTGCTTTCTTTAAGCTTTCATTATTTGCCATTGTTGTTCCCCCACAATTTTTATTTATCCAAAGTTATATTATCACAAAAATGAATTTTTAACAACATTTTTCGCCAATTTTCTGTGCTTTTATGCATATACTATAAAATAGAACTATACCTAAAATATAGTCCTATCATTTTTTTCATTTAGTTTTATTACGATTAATTTCTTGCCATACCTCTAAATCAAGTTTTTTATCAATGAGATCTAGCATTTTATTTTGCTTTTTATATATAGCTTTCATTAGGTGTAAAAGTTCTTGTCTATCTCTTTCAGAAATTTGTGTAGCAAATTTACAAATATGTCTTATATCTTTAACAATACTTTTAACTTCTCTAGTATTCTCAGCATATGCATTAAGAATTTCTTTTTCTCCTTTTACTTCTACATTAGTTACTCTCTCATAAATTGCTGCATCTCTTATATATGGTGCAAGTCTTCTATAACAATAATGGTGTGCCTTAGCTTCAACTAAAGCTCTTTCTTCATCAGAAACCCATACTTTTATACTTTTTCTTCTTTGACTTGGATTTAAATAATGTTTCATAATCAATACCTCCCTTAATTCATTCCAAAAAATTCATCATAAACATATCCCGCTTCAATGTATTTTTCTGTTAATTCCATTTTGTAATTTTCTAATAGTTCTAAATACTTTTGCTTGAAACAATTTTTACACAGCCATTCAATTTCCTCTTTTGAAACAAGCAATTTATCATTATCATAATAAGTAAAATTATTTTCTAGATTTTCTTTATTCATTTTCACCATTGCTCTATGTATTGTATCTTTCTTTCTATGAAAATAATTTTCTAAATTTGAAAAGTATATATCTTCATTCCATAATGGTTTAGAATTTACTTTTAAAAATTCTTCATATACTTTTATTCTCATTTTGAAGAAATCTATATCAGCATCTATTTGTTTCTTTTCTGATTGAAAATATACATATACTAACCATAGATATCCCTCAAACAAAATGAAATATCTTTTACTCGTAATTTTTTCACTTCTCCATCTACATTTAGGATGTTTCTTTATCATAACAGATATTGACTTTCTTAAATCTTTATGACTTATCTCTTTTCCATTTTTAGTCTTGATATTTAATATTTTGAATTTGTCTAGTATTTTCCAATAAGGTAAAAAGACATTATCAAATTCATCCATAATTACTCTCATATTTTTTCTCCATTTCTTATTTTTATATTTTCTGAAATAGCAAAAGCGAATTTCAGAAAATTTGAGCAAATTTATTTGCTCCGAATAAAGTGGATTTTTAAGTGCCCTTTATTCGCCAGCATGGTGTCTTGACACCCTTTTTGCTGTTTAGGGCAAAATGCCCTAATACCCTTTTGACTCTCCGAGGAATCTTTTTGGTTCATCTTCTATGCATTTTCTTTAAAAAATTAGAACAAGTTTGTAAATATTTCTACTTTCTTGTCCTAATCTTTTCATCAATTTCTATTTACTTTTTTATAAAAATCAATTATAATTTTTATAGAAAATATTTAAAAAAGTAATCTTTTTAGTTAGTCATTGTTCCCGCAATTACTAACTTTTTTCTTTTTAATTCTATGATCTATGTCATCTATTTTTACTAAATAACACATCTCATATAATCGTGAAATAATTGACTTTGCTGTCTCAATTTCTCCATTTAAACTTAATCTCTCCACTAGAGAATTTTGATTATAATTTGTTGTTATAATTACTGGTAAATTATTTTCATATCTACTATTTATAATAGTAAATAATTTTTCTAATCCCCATTCACTTGGTTTTTCTTTTCCTAAATCATCTATGATTAATAGTCCAACATTTTCATATAATTTGATAATTTCTATTTCTGAAATATTGTTATCTGTATCATATGAATTTCGTAATTCTGCTAACAAATTAATTAATGTACCATATATTACTGGTATTCCATTTTCAATTAATTTATTTGCAATACTACAAGCTATATGAGTCTTACCAACTCCATTATTTCCTACTAAAATCAATCCTTTTTTCTCTATGCAATTTACTAATCTTTCACTATAATTTTTTAAGTTATTAAATACTTTTTCATTCCTCGTATTTAGTTCGAAATTATCAAATTTATAGCTTAAATTTCTTTTACTCATCTTGCTATTTTTTATAATCTTTTTAACCTTTCTAGAGAATTCTTGCATTAATTCTAGCTTCTTTTCTTCCTCTAGCATCCTCAACTTTTTTATATCGTATTCATGCCAGTATGCTTGTGCATCATTACACTCACATCTTTCATAATCTAATGCTATTGTTCTTTTAGTACCATATAACTCCCATTCTATTATTTTTCTATATAATTTATTTTTGCAATATTCACACTGAATAAAGTCATTTTTATCAATCAAGGGTTTCAAAATTTGATTCATCTATTCTGCTCTCCTTTCTATCTTCTTCTTTTCTTATCTCTTCTTGCGCATTATTATCAAAACTTTTTTCAACTTCATTCTCTTCAATTACTTTGTTTGATTTTCCAATTTTCTTAAGTTTATCAGCACTTTGATACTTGCTCCAATTCTTTACGAAGTATGTATCATTTTTATAAATTAGCATTCCTAAATCGATAAATTTTTGTAAAATTTTCGTAAATGTTTTCGCAGATTTTCCAATAATATTTGTAAAATCTTTAACTTTAAATGGTATATCATCACTAATATATAGTCCACCATCTCTGTTACATTCTCCCGCAATAGTTAAAATTTGAATCCATATTCTAAAATAGGTGTCCCCTTCCCTTTCTTTTAGTAGGATTTTAATTTTTCTATTGGAAAATATACTTGTATTTAATTTTATCCATCCAACTTGTCCCATATCCTCCCTTCTTTCTAACAAGATTCTTCTATAGAATCGTTTTCTTTTTTACTTAGATAAATATCTAAGGCTTCTTTTCTAAATAGAATTCTTTTCCCAACTCTTGAACAAGGAATTTGTTTTCTTTTAACTAATTGCGTTATTAACCAATATGAAATTCCCAAATATTCTGCAGCCTCTTTGGCTGTTAAAGTTGTCCTTTGCATTTTCTCTGTTGCCATATTGCTCACCTCCTAACTTCTAATCGCTAAATTTTAAATTTTGTATTGACAATTTAAAATTAGCTGTGTATAATATTGTTAACAATTTTATAGTTTGTATTTTAATTGTTAATTTATAATTAGTCAATAATTTTTAGTGTTTTACGATATCAATTAACAATATTTTTTATAAGAATTAAATTGTTAACAAGGAGGTTTGTATGAAATTTGATATTGTATCCAGAATTTATTATATGAAAATGTCTACCTCAAATAACAAAGAATATTTTTTAAGAGATGCTTTTTCTACTGTAAATGCAACATATAATAAAGAAAATGACACATACACAATACTTAAAGAAAGAAATGAATTTAAAACAAAAAAAGAATATACTAAATATCTTGCAACCTATTCTGATAGTATTTGCAAATTATATAAATCTGATTTTACTGACGAAGAAAATAAATTAGGAACAACTTTATTAAAATTTTTGAACTATGATTTCACAAATTTTAATTCTTTTGTAGAATATATATATAATTATGGATTACCCGGTTTACTCTTTAACAGTGATGATAAAGATATTGGCAATCCATTTAATGAATATGCAAAATTAAATATTACTAACGATAAAGAAAATATTTTTTTTACTGAAAAAGAGTTTATTTTAGTTTGTAGAAATAATTATGAAGAACGAAAAAAAACTTTAATATACTATCAATCTAAATTTAGAGCAATTGTAAATTTTATAAATAATCTATCAAATTTAGACTATTTAAATAATTTCTCTATTGCAGAAAGATTCTATATATATAAACAAGCTGACTTCGATAATTATTCTGAAATGTTTCTAACATTAAATTCATATATAACTATTGCATATGATGTTGAGCCAATGAAATATATAAATATCAATTCATGTCCTGATAAAGGTGATTTTGAAGAAAAAGCCAAGGCAATTTCAGAATATATAAAAAATCACCCTACAGAATATGATGATGAACTTTTTACACCTCTTTGTTTTAACTGTCATATAATTGAAAGTGCTTGTTTTATAAGTATTTTAGAATTAATAAAAAATAATACACCAATATATATTTGTAAAAATTGTGGCAATTACTTTATTCCTTCTTCAAAAAAGAATACTTTATATTGTGACAATATATTTGAAAATGGAAAGACATGCCAAGAAATCGGTGCAATGATTAGCTACAATGAAAAACTAAAAAAAGATGAAATAAATTCACTATATAGAAAAACCTTATCAGCAAAAAAAATGTTAGCAAATAGAAATCCTGATATTCCGATGTATTTAGAAAAATATGAGAAATGGAAAAATGAAGCTAATAAATTTAAAAAAGACATAAAACACGGTAAAAAGACAGAGGAAGAATTTAAACAATGGATAGAAGAAACTAGAAAAAAATAAATTATATATATAAATCCTTGCCATAGGTATGCTGAAAGGAGGTGAAAAAAGTAATGGCAGGGTATCTTGAAAAGAGAGGCAAGCGCTCATGGAGATTAATTGTATCACATGGTTTTGACAGCTATGGTAACAGAATTAGATATACTAAGAGCATAAAAGCAAATAGTAGGCGTGAAGCAGATAAAGAACTTGTAAACTTTGTTTATGAAGTTGAAAATGGTATTGTTTTGCAAAACTCTTCAATGACATTTAAGGAATTTACAGATTTATGGGCTAAAAATTATGGTGAAAAAGAATTATCACCAAAAACTTATGAAAGATATAAAGGAATGCTAAATTCACGAATTATTCCCTACTTTGGTCATTATAAGTTATGCAATATAAAGCCAACTCACATTATGAGTTTTTATGATTATCTTTCAAAAGATCATCAGTTAAAAAGATGTAAAAATCATAATGGAAAAACTGTAATGAAGAGTCTATCTTCTAAAACAATATTAGAGCATCACCGTTTACTACATGCCATGTTACAAAATGCAGTATATTGGCAAATACTACCTTATAACCCAGCTGACAGAGTTAAGCCACCAAAACACGAAAGACCTCAAATTAAATACTATGATGATGTTCAATGTAAACAATTATTAGAGGCTTTAGAAAATGAAGAAATTAAATTTCAAACTATTGTTATATTAACATTGTTTACTGGTATGCGTAGAGGCGAAGTATTAGGCTTAGAATGGTCAGATATCGATTTTAAAGAAGGTTTTGTACATATTACTAAAGCAAGTCAATACACTTCCGATAAAGGCATTTTCGTAAAAGATCCAAAGACACATAGTTCAATTAGAAAAGTCGGAATTCCTGATATTGTCATTAATATGCTTTACAAATACAAAACTTGGTATGATGCTGAAAAAGAAAAATGTGGCAATTTATGGAATAATTCAAACAGACTATTTGTTACTTGGAATGGTAATCCAATGCATCCTGATACTGTTACAGATTGGTTTCGTTCTTTTATTGAAAAGAACAACTTACCAAAAATTACTTTTCATGGTTTGCGACACACAAATGCTACTTTGCTTATATCCAAAAATGTAGATGTAGCTGTTGTAGCATCAAGATTAGGGCATGCTCAAATAACTACTACCTTAAACTTCTATGTACATCCAGTGGAAGCTCATAATAAGGAAGCTGGTAATGTTCTAGAGAAAATGCTCGTATAAAAACTCTTTTCAAAATTTCTCGAAAATTACTTTTTTGATTTTCAAAGTTTAATATAAATTAGCAAGGCTAAAGTATGCTATTTAATGCATAAAAATGTAAGGACTGTCCCCAAATTGTCCCCATTTTTGAAAAAATACATTTTTAGTCAAAAAATAAGAGTCCACAATCTCTTGCGACTCTAGTTAATTCTTTGGTTGCGGGGGTAGGACTCGAACCTACGACCTTCGGGTTATGAGCCCGACGAGCTGCCAACTGCTCCACCCCGCGATATATTTAGTTTTCTTAACCTTTATTAGTATACTTCTTTTTTTTAGTATTGTCAATACATATCCGTAAAAATTCTTGATTTTGTAGCATGAGCTCAGCTTTTTGCTTCACTCACACTACAATTTTATGCTATTTTACCATTATATATTCCTTTATGTTTTCGAATTTTGCTTCACCTATTCCTTTTACTTCTTGTAATTCGTCTATTGATGTGAATTTGCCGTTTTGTTCTCTGTATTCTATTATTTTCTTGGCTATTGATGGACCTATTCCAGGTAATTGTTCAAAGTCTTCTTGTTTCGCTTCATTTATATTCACTTTTTGCTTTTTCCCTCTTTCAACTTTATCTTCTACAATTACATTGTTCCCGCTTCCCGCCATTATATACACTTTTTCTCCACTTATTTCTTTTTCGTTTTTGTTGGGGATATATATTTTTTGTCCATCAGATAGCACAAATGCTAAATTGACTTCGTCTAAGTCTGCATTTTCTGTAACTCCTCCTGCTGCTTCTATTGCGTCTGCAATCCTTGCTTCATCCGGCAGTTCTTTTATTCCCGGTTCTTTTACTTCTCCTGTTATATGCACTATTATTGTGTCTCCTTTGTATTCTTCTGTATCTGTCTTTACAAAATCATTCATATCAAATTCTTCATATTGGTTATTTTTTATAATGAAATATGTTGCTATTCCAACAATTACAGCTAATATAACAATTCCTATAATTATTTTTTGTTTTTTATTTAAATTTTCTATCATAATATCCTTTCTAAAACTTGAATTTTTTGCAGTTTTAATATATATTTATATTTGACATTTAATATAATAAATTTATAGGAGAAATTTCATGAAAAAACTCAAGTTTACGCTTTTTATTTTTATATTTTTAATACTGTTAATCATTTTTGCACCTCCTTGTTTTGCTGATAGTGATTTAAAGACTTATTGTCCATCAGCTATTTTGATGGAAACTAGTACTGGTAAAATTCTTTATGAAAAAAATGCTAATGAGGTAAGCTTTCCTGCAAGTACTACTAAAATTATGACTGCTATCTTAACTGTTGAGAATTGCAAACTTGATGATGTTGCAACTGTTAGTCACAATGCTGTTTATTCAATTCCTTATGATTACACTCATGCTAGTTTAAAAGAAGGCGAAGAGCTTACTATTGAGCAACTTTTATATGCTCTTATGATTCCTTCTGCAAATGATGCTGCAATTGTTTTAGCTGAGCATATTTCTGGTAGTGTTGAAGAATTTGCTAAATTGATGAATAAAAAGGCTGAAGAACTTGGTTGCAAAAATACTCATTTTGTTAATCCTAATGGTATTCATAACAAAAATCATACTTCTACAGCTTATGATTTGGCTTTAATGGGACAATATGCCATGAAAAATGAGACTATTAGAAAGATTGTTAGTACTAAGCAATTTACTTTGCCTACTACTAATAAATACAATAAGACAGACCGAATTTTTAATAATACTAATGATTTATTAAGTACATATAGTAGATACTACTATGAAGGCACCACTGGTGTAAAAACCGGATATACTGGTGAAGCTGGTAACTGTATCGTTGCTTCTGCAAAGAAAAATGGCTTTGAAGTTTTATTGGTTGTTCTTGGCGGAAAATCTACTAGCAAAGGCTTAAGTGAAAGATATTTAGATTGTAAAACTTTATTTGACTATGCTTTTGATAATTATTCGTTTAAAATTTTAAATGAAAAAAATAGTGTTTTACAACAAGTTTCAGTTTATGGAGCCACAAAAGAAACTCAAAATCTGAACGTACTTGTAAAAGATGATATAAAGATTTTCGCTGATAAAAAACTTGATATTTCTACTCTAACTCCTGAAATTAACATAGATGAAAAACTTAAAGCTCCTGTTGCTACTAATGGTGTAGTTGGAAAAATAACTTATTCCTATGATGGTGAAGAATATTCTTCTGATTTAATTGCAGAGACTCAAGTTATTGCTTCAGGCTTTTTACCAATATTACTTAGAGTTATGCTAATTATTATTGTTTTATATTTATTATTCTTACTTCTAAAACCATCTAAGAAGAAAAAGAAAAAAACATATAAAAAGAAATCTAAAGGTGGAAATTATAAATTTACACAATTTAGTAATTTAAAGTAAAAGGACACTAAATTAAATTTAGTGCCCCTTTTTTATTTATCTTTTCCTAAAATAATTGTAATATTAACATCTGTACTTTCTCCAACAGATACTGTTTGAGTTTGTACTAATAATTTTAATTCTTCAATTGCCGAATTTTCAACGTCTCCCCTATTTATAATAACGCTATTATCAACATTTGAAGTTTCTTCTGTTGTAATATCAGTATATCCTGCTTTTTTTAATCTATTTTCTATTCTTTCTAATTTAACACTGCTTCCACTACCATTTAAAATTTCTATTTTTATTTTTTCTTTATCAATTCCAGTAGTATCAACACTGCTTGTGTCTATTTCTTCATCTTGTAATTCTGGATTTAAAAACATCTTATCTATTAATTTTGCTGTTTTGCTTTCATTTGCTGTGTACATCCACCATCCATTGCATTTTTCAGATTGACCTGGCAAATGCTCTGTTCTTAAATTGTCTGAATTGAATTCTGCTATATATGGAACATAGTCTTTAATAACATCAAAGCTAATATTAGTTTCAACATATTTTTTTGCTATATCAATAAATTCGTTTATTTTAAATATGTTTTCTATTTTTAATGTTTGTTTTGCTAAAGCTTTAAGGAAGTTTCTTTGAGTTTTCATTCTTCCTATGTCTTCGATTCCATATTCTGCTGGATATGTAGAACCATCACTATTATGTCTAAATCTAACTACTTGTTCTGCTTTGTCTCCATCTAATTTTTGAACTCCTGCTTTTAAGTTTATATATAGTCCTTGTTTTTTGTCTGTGTATTTCATGTCTATTGGAACATCAAATGTTACTCCACCTATTGCCTCAACTAATGCTTTAAATGCTTCTGTATCAACTTTTATATAATATTTTATATCTAACCCTGTTAATTCATTTATTTCTTTTAAAACATTTTCTGGACCTGTTTGATATACAGCATTTATCTTGTCCCAAGGTGTTGCTGTATTTTTGTTATTTCCTATAAATGTATCTCTTGGTATTGATAATATAGATGCTTGTTGTTTCTGAGGATCATATTCTGCTACCATTATTGTATCTGTCAAGTTTTGGCTTTGACCCAATAATACAGCGTAAATTTTAGGTAATGTTTTAACTGTTTCTTGATCATGACCAACTGCAGTAGCTAATAGTCCTTTTAATCCTCCACCGTTTTTATGTACTTTATATGCAAATATTCCTCCTATTACTAATAAAAGCAATACTAATACTAATAATATCTTCTTTCCTATTCCTTTTTTCTTCTTCTTCGTTTGTTTCAATTTATTCACCTTTTTCTAAAATATTTTACAATCTTAATAATAACAAAAATCTTGCCAAATAGCAAGATTTTTAGTCAAATTTTAAAATATAATTTTTAATAACAAATTGTTGTTATACATTGTGCTTCCTATGTATGATTTTTGTAGTCCTTCGATAATTCCTGTTTCACTCATCATTGGACTCGCAAATGAAATTATTGCTAAAGCTACATAAATTATTACTAGAGATTGTAATATTCCAAATATAATTCCACCTAATTTGTCACACTGTTTAATTACAGGTAATTTCGTTAATAAATTAGCTAATCCTTTAACTAATAGTAATATTATTTTACTAACTATAAATAGTGCAATTGCTACAGCAATGTTTATAATCATAATTGCTACTTCTCTTGCTGTTGAATCTACTATTGCTGTTTTAGCTTCGTTTCCAGCTTTTTCTACTGCATTATTTATATAATCTGTAATAACTTCTGGCATATTTTCTTTTTGTGTCTCATCATTTGTTTTTTCTTCGTCTTTTAAAATACTTTGTCTAATTGCTTGTTCCAAGTTTTCATCCCAATCTGTTTTATCAATTATGAAGTTGGAAATTGGTTTAAATAATATAAAAGCAATTATTAATGCTAGTACAAATGATACTATTTTTAAAAGTGATCCTGTTAATCCTTTATGATATCCTACTAAAACACATAACGCAATTATTGCAATTATTACTAAATCAATTATTATACTCATTATAACCTCCTATAAATTAACTATTTCAATTTTATCACTGTAAATAATTCCAGCCACTCCATCTCCTAGTATAATTTTTTCTATTACCTGTGAAGATGAATATCTTTTTATAAGCCAAGCATTTGTTTCAACAAAGTATACCTCATTTCCTAGGTTAACTGCTATTACATTGTTGTTTGATACAACTGATTTTGCTACTTCCTCGATAGTATATACATTTTCTTTTCCATTTGAGGTATTTTGCATCTCTATAATAGTGTCTGCACTAAATAAACTGGTCGATTTTTCATATGTTCTAAATACATAATTACTAAGTTCTATGTCTGCAAATGTGATTTTAGGATTATCTTCATTTAATTTTGTAAGCTCCACATCCACACCCGTTTCAAATTTATGAATACTATCATCATACATACATATTAGTCTACTTTTATCTTGATATTTAATTCTTAAAATTAGACTGCCTTGTACTGCATTATACTCATATTTTGGTTCTGTATTTTTTTCTTTTACGTCCTTTATTGATATTATTTTTATATTCGATTGTATTGTTGTTCCTGAATTATTTACTTCTGCATAAGCAAATTCTGCATTGTCCGGTGATACGCAAGCATCTACTGCAATTGTTTTTGACAAATATGTTTTAAATAACTCATTTCCTTTTTCGTCATATGTAATAATCACAGATTTATATGTAGTTCCTGTTACTATTGCACTTACATATCCATTTTTGTTAACTGTAACTTTATCTAGATTTCCATCTACACTTTTTTCCCATATAACATGGTCTTCTGATATCAAATATAATCTTTGTCCATTATTTTCACCTATTGCTAAATATTTTCCTTCTACGTCATAAATAGGATTATTTATTTCAATTTTTACATCTTTTTCTTTTTTTCCTGAAGCACTATATTCATTTAAAGTATTTTCAGCTAATATGCAAATATATTTTCCATATGTAAATATATTGGTATTTGATTTATAATCTATGTCAATTGTTGGAACATTTTCTTCTGTTACATCCTTACGAAAAATGTATTTATCCATAAAATTTCTAAAGTTTTTGTTTGAATTATATATAACCATTATGGTAGCTATAATTATAGCTAATACGAACACTGCAATTATTATATATATTTTTTTCTTATTTAACTTTCTATCTTTTCTAAATTTTATTACTTTGTCCATAGTTTTATTCCTTTTTATTTTTATATGTTAAATATATACTAATTTGCATTAAATTACAAGTGGTTTATTTAATGTTTCAATCTCAAAATCTTGAATATTTGCACAAGACCTAATACTCCAAATATTGGGTATAGCAGATTTACTAAGTTTGAAAAGCCTATTGGTACTACTAGAATGGAAGTTAGGCATATTATTATTGTTCCTACTTTATATCGTTTGTTTGGCAAACTTTTTAGAAATCCATATCCTGATGATATTGCAGTTGTGAATATTGCAATTAGAATTACTATTCCATAAATTATTGAATGGATATTCCCAAAATCTTTAGTTATTTGTATCATAGGAAGTTCTAAATTTTGAGCATAGTTAATTCCTTTTAATAACAAAAAGAAAAGTATTAGTCCAATTACCGATAAAATAATTGCGCACCATATGCTTACTTTTTTTATCTTATTTTTTTCATTCATATAATTGCCCAGCTCTATTAGAATTGGAATTAGTAAGATACTGTTATAGCTTGCATATAATATGCTACTAAATAACCATCCCCACTGGTAATTTACAATAATATTATTTTCAAAATATGTATTTGTAAAACCTAAATTTTTTATTCCTAGATAAAATATAAAAGCACATAAGAGCGGTATAAGTATGGTATTTATATACACTATTCCTTTTGTATCATTTATAAATGTGATATAGCATAATATTGCCATTATTACTGCAGGTATGTATATTAAAATTCCAAATTCTTGGTTGAAATATGCTGAAAATCCAGCTACCATAATATAAAATGATACTAATAAAAATCCTTGTATCATTATTTGCATAATCTTATTTATTTTTTTATTTGAACTTATATTTTCTAAAAATTCTGAATATGTATGTATTTTTTTATTTTTTACTATTTGAAAAACTTTATAAATAATAATTCCCGCCAATGTACAAGAGATTATTAAACCTAAAATTCCCATTGTTCCATATCTATTAAAAAATAAATAAATTTCCTGTCCCGAAGCAAACCCTGCTCCTATCATTGTACCTATTATTACAAAAATGGTTTTCAAAATATCTCTCATAAAAAAGCTCCCTCATAAAATATATGAGGAAGCTCCTAAAATTATTTCTTTCTTCTTCTAACTTGCCATATTACAATTCCTAAAATAACTATAAATATAGGAATACCTATAATAACCACTAGTATGGTCCTTAATTGGCTAGTTGTAACATCATATGTTGTAACTGTTTCACCAGATTTACGAATTGTAATATTATCTTCTCTTTCAGTCAAATATGATACTGCATTTAATAATACGTCTTTATTATTGCAAAATTCTATTGCATATCTATAATATGTTCCCATTGGTATTTGTGCATTTGTAGCAAAAGCTGTATTGGCAAATACTATCAATTTTGATGTTTTATCATCATTTATTTTTTTGGTAAGCATTGCTGCAACTGTAGCTCCTGAAGCATCTTCATCGCTTGAAATTCTGTTAGAACTGCTTGCAGTTAAATCTGTTCTATAAAACGCCTTATCACTTGCAGTTGCTAAAGTTTCCATAGTAACATTTTTCTTTTCTAATTCTTCAGATGATGCAAAAGTTAATTTACCAGATGTCATCATGCACACATTTAATTCCATATTAACATTTTTTACAAGTTCAGAATTAGTATTTATTGATTCTATTATGTATACAGGTGCACCTGATACCATCTTGTTGCTATCACCTTCTATAATAAATCCGTTTGAGTTTTTTATTCCATATTCATCTAATACTTTTTGGAAGTTTGGAGTTTTTATATTACCTAAATTTGAATCTAATAATAATAAAATTTCTCCACCATTTTTTATATATTTTAGTATTTCATCTCTTTCTTTTTGGTCAATGTCCTCTTTTAGTGCTGTAATAACTAACAATTTGCAATCTTCTGGTACACTTCCTTTAGTTAATAAATTTATAAACTCAACTTCGTTTGCCTCAGCAGTTAATGAACTTTCCAAATATTCAAAATATCCATCATTATATAAATTATGTCCTGTTAAAAAGCAGATTTTAGGTTTTACATTTGTAGTAACATCTAAAATTGCATTTGTTATTGCTTCTTCTGTTACATCTATTTGTTCATATGTGGTATAGTCATATGTATATAAATCACTTTCTTGTAATAATTTAGATTTTGTTTTGCTTTCTATCATAATGAATGATGATGCGTCAGAAACTCCAAATTCAGTTTTCCAACTTGTTTTGTCTGTTAAATTATCTAGTTTTTCAACCTTGATATTCTTATTTAGATTTGCATATTTATATGCAAAATCATTTACATAGTCATACATGTTATATATTGAAATTGTAATTTCTTGATCTAGGTTTCCTAACTTATCTTTTGTTGCTTGTGATATAGAGTAAATCTTGTCTTTTGTAAAGTCTAAGTCTGTAATATTAGCTTTCTTTATTCCGTAGCTTATAGCCCAAAATGCACATATTATAATTGCAAATAGCAAAATTGTAAGTGCAATACTTTGTAGCCATTTCTTTTTTATAATTTCTATAAATTTCTTTCCCATGTTTTAAGCTCCTTTCTATTTTACTGATTTTTTTCTTTGCATAATAATAATTGTAAATAATACAAACATTATTGCAATTCCCAATAAATTAAATACTTCTGTTATTGATATAAGTCCAGCTGGGAATTTTTGATAATTGCTCATTAAATCAATAATAGAAAAGCTATCATTTACGCTTGGTAAGAACCATGAGCCTACAAAAAATATTATTGTAATAACTGCTGCAATAATTTGATTTTCTGTTAAACTAGAAATAAACATTCCTATTGCAATTGCTGCAATTGCTACTAATAAAAATCCTAGCATCATTACAAGTGTTGGTACAAGGTTTGGTGCCTTAAAAAAGCATAAAATTCCATAATATATAAGTGAAAATATTAAAGTTATTATAATTACACTAATTGCTGCAAAATATTTTCCAAGTACTATTTCTGTAATACTTCTAGGTGATGTTAGTAATAATTGTTCTGTTCCATTTTTTCTTTCTTCCGCAAACATTCTCATTGTAAGAATTGGAACGATAATGAGTAAACCATATCTTGCTGTAGCAAAATATAAATTTCCCATATCATATCCACCTACACTAACTGTTGTTAGGTAAAAGAACAAGCTAAATAATAATAAAAATAAACCTATTGTTATATATCCTGTTGGAGATAAAAAATAACTTTTTAATTCTTTTTTATAAACTGCAAACATTATTCTTTTCCTCCTTTTTTATTTTTTTCTTTCTTCTTTTGCTCTTTTTTCTCAAGCTTTTTTTGTTTCTTTTCTTCTTTTATTTCTTCAGGCTCTTGCTTTGCTGAATCAATTAATTTTATAAACGCATCTTCAAGTGTTGATTCATCTTTCTTAAGTTCAAAAATTGTAATTTCTTCTTTTGGTAAAACTTCAAATAATTTCTTTCTTAAATCAACATTTTCTGCTGAAGTAACAGAGTATTGCTTTGTGCCATCCTCATTATCTTTTATCATTTTTATTTCTTCTATTTCTGATATTTTTTCTTTTAGTTTTAGCATATTGTTTTTAGTGTCTTCAACAGTAACTAATATTGTATTTTTTTCTTTTGTCTTATTTTCTAAGTTTTCAGGAGTATCTATTGCCACAATTTTTCCATGGTTTATGATAATTACTCTTTCACAAATTTGGCTTACTTCTGATAAAATATGGCTACTTAAAATTACTGTATGTTTTTTTCCAAGCTCTTTTATTAAATTTCTAATTTCAGTAATTTGTTTTGGATCAAGTCCCACTGTAGGTTCATCTAAAATAATAACTTCAGGATTTCCTACTAATGCTCCTGCCATACTTACTCTTTGTTTATAACCTCTTGACAAATTTCTAATCAACTTGTTTTGAACATCTTTTAATCCTGTTTCCTCTATAGCCTTTTCAACTTCTTGCTTTCTTTCTTTTGATCTTACGCCTCTTAATTCCGCCATGTAATTTACAAATTCTTTAGCAGTTAGTTCTGTGTATAGTGGAACTCCTTCTGGCATATAACCAATTTGTTTTTTGGCTTTTTTAGATTTTCTTACAATGTCAAATCCATTGATAATAATTTGACCATCTGTAGGTTCAATAAATCCTGTTATCATATTCATTGTTGTAGTTTTTCCAGCTCCGTTAGGTCCTAAAAATCCAACGACTTCGCCATCTTTAATTTCAAAACTGATATTATCAACGGCTTTGATATTAGGATATTTTTTTGTGACATTTTTAACCTCTATCACTTTAGATTCCTCCTTTTTCTTGTTTCCGTATGCTTTTATACTTTGCTTATCTTATCATTATCTTATTTTCATATCAATATTTTTATAAATATTTCACATAGAATTTACATTTTTGAATATAAATCAAATCAAAGAGGTGCAATTTTATGGAATTTATTTATCCATTTTTTATATCATTTGCAATAGTGTTTATAAGTGAACTTGGAGATAAAACTCAGTTATTAGTTTTATCTTTTTCTGGAAAAGACAAAACTTTTAAAATATTATTAGGTGTTGCTATTGGCTCTTTTTTTAGCCATGGTTTAGCAATTTTATTTGGAAGTGGTTTAGCTCTTTTAAAAAATGAGTTTTTGCATCATTTAATTGAAATAATTACATATTCTTCTTTTGTGTTAATGGGAATTTTAACTCTCCTTCCTAAAAAAGAAAAATTAACAATGAAAGACTCTTCTAAAGAGGGTTTATTATCTAAGATCTCAAGTTTAAGAATAAATTATTGTATATTAATTGCGTTGTGTATAATGATTGGAGAACTTGGAGATAAAACTTTTTTAGCCTCAATTGGTCTTGGAGTACAATATTCAAATTACAAATTTTCGCTTATTTTAGGTGCAATTTCTGCAATGGTAGTATGTGATTTTATTGCAATTATTTTTGGTAAATTTTTAAATAAACATATTTCTGAAAATGCAATGCAAAAACTTTCCGGCGTTTTATTTTTAATTTTCGGATTTATTGGTTTTATTTCAATGTGAAATTGCTTTTTTTGTTTTCTCGTGTTATAATTATATGGTCAAAATAAATAGAAAGAGGAATATAATTATGACAAGTAAACAAAGAGCTTATTTAAGAAGCCTAGCAAATTCAATTGACCCTATTTTTCAAATTGGAAAAGCAGGTTTGTCTGAAAATTTATTAAAACAATTAGATGACGCAATAGAAGCTAGAGAATTGATAAAAATAAATGTATTAGAGTCTTCTGGTGAAGACGTAAAGGCTTTAGGAAATGAAATTGCAGATAGTATAAATGCTATTTGTGTTCAAACTATGGGAAATAAAATAACTTTATATAGAGCTAGAAAGAAAAATCCAATTATACTATTAGATTAAATACTATAATTTTTTATAGTATTTTTACAATTTTTATTGACACATGCTTCAAATCGTGTTATTATAATATTTGTTACAGAAACTATCTTAATCGGGTCAGTAGCTCAGTTGGATAGAGCACAGGCCTTCTAAGCCTGGGGTCGGGGGTTCGAATCCCTCCTGGCTCACCATAAAAAACACACAAAATTAATGTTTTGTGTGTTTTTTGTTGCAAAAATAACGCAATAAATCTTTTAAAATTAATGTTTTAAGAGTGTTACTTTAAATAAAATTTGCATTTCTTATGTAAACGTGGTATAATATGAGTTACAAACTTTTTAATACAGGAGGATTTTATACATGTTGACGAGAATTGAGAAAAAAATTGATTGCACACGGTGCCTCAGAGCACATTGTGTAAACAAAGGGGTCCTGAGTGCCAAGCAGGATTATTCCTGCTATCAGCCTTCAGGCTGTGCAAGTTGCAACTTGTACAGCGTTTGTGCCAGTCCTACAAAGGACAGTGAAATTTTTGAATTTTCCTCTCGTGTGAGCAATAGTTGTGATATTCCCTACTGCTATGTCAAGCCCACATGTGAGAATTGTTTCAAATCTTCTCACTGCCGGAACTCTGGCACCAAAAGTTTCGAATTGAATCTTGAGGACCCCACACGTCCCCATTGTTTCAGTGGATATCATTCCATTAAATAATTAGGGAAACAACATGTAATCACAGTCAGAAATTTCTGACTGTGATTTTTTTGTGTTTTATTAAGCTACTCAGTTCTAAATTTTGAATCTTGTGCATATAATGTAAATATTACATATATAAGGAGGATTATTTTATGAGTGTGCAACTTGAGAAAAAGTCCAAGCAACAAAGCAATAAAACATCTGCAAGTATGAAAATTACTTGTGCTTTGTATCAAACTGAAGCCTGCCCTTTTCCCACAACTTGTGATGGCAAAAATCGGCAGTGCAATTCTTGGAAAGACCATAGCAGCAAATAAACCTCAAAAAAGCTCTCGAAATGAGAGCTTTTTATTCTATGCGTTTTTCCAAAATGCTTCATATCCTCTGTGTGCTTCATATAAATCTAATTTACTTGTAACTTCATAAGGTGAGTGCATTGAAAGTACTGGTACACCACAGTCAATAACATCTATTCCTTTATTTGCTAGGATATATGCTATTGTGCCTCCACCTCCAATGTCAACTTTTCCAAGTTCAGCAATTTGGTATCTAACATCATTTTCTTCAAATATTTTTCTAACTTCTGCGACAAATTCAGCATTTGCGTCAGATGCACCAGACTTTCCTCTAGCACCTGTATATTTATTTAGTCCAATTCCTCTTCCTAAATATGATGCATTGTTCTTTTCTGAAACACTTGCATAAATTGGATCTAGTCCAGCATCAACATCTGCTGATAACATTTTAGAATTGCAGAAAACTTTTTCTAATAAATTAGGTCTATTTACTCCTAATTTATTTAAAATTTCTGAAATGAATGTATCAAATACATGTGATTCCATACCTGTATTTCCCATACTTCCAATTTCTTCTTTGTCAGATATAATACAAACTGCTGTCTTAACAGGATTTTGTATTTTCATTAAAGCTGTTAAAGACGCATAAACACATATTTTGTCATCTTGACCATAACCTGCAACCATACTGTTATCAAATCCCATACTTCTACAAGGCATTGCTGGTACTAATTCAATTTCTGAACTTAATAAATCCTTTTCTGTTATTCCATATTTTTCATTTAAAATATTTAAAATATTTAATTTTACAGAATCAGCTATTTCGCTACCTATTGGCATACTTCCAATTAAAAGATTTAAATCTTCTCCATCAATTCCATCTGCCAATTTTTTCTTCATTTGGTCTTGTGCTAAATGTGGTAATAAATCTGTAATTGTAAATATTGGATCATTCATATCTTCTCCTATATTTACAGTTACCTTTTCACCATTTGTTTTAACTATAACACCATGTATTGCTAGTGGAATTGTAGTCCATTGATATTTTTTTATTCCACCATAATAATGTGTTTTTAAATATGCAAATTCTGAATCTTCATATAAGGGATTTGGCTTTAAGTCTAATCTTGGAGAATCTGCATGTGCACCAATTATATTTATTCCTTCTTCAATATTTCTCTCTCCTATAATCGCTAGGTACATGCTTTTTCCACGATTATTCCAGTAAACCTTATCTCCTGCTTTTAAAGTTTCGCAATCTTTTATGTCTTTAAATCCGTTTTGATGTGCTATTTCTGTTGAAGTACTTATAATTTCTCTTTCTGTTTTTGATTTATTCATATAGTCTATATATCCTTTTGCATAATCAAAAATTTCTTGTTTTTGCTCTGCTGTTTTAGAATTCCATCCATTTTCCTTTTTATTAAACAACTTATTTTTTAATTCTTCTGCTTCTTTTTTATCCATTTCCAATCTCCTCTCTAGTTTTTTTGTTATTGTATCACAATATTTTGTATTTAGTATACACAATTTTTAAAAAAATATTTAATTTTTTACTAACATTCCTAAAACTAGAATTCCAATATTGTCATTATATATTTCATCAAATTGAGATATTGGTAATGGATTTTCGCCTATTCCCGCTTCTATTGTATAACCTGGTCTTTTGTAATTTTGTATAAACCAATCTTTATATCCTGCAAAACTCGAATTATATGGCACATCAGTCAAATCATATCCACTAACTCTTGCAAATATTCTGCCTATTTCATATCCTTGTGGTGGATTTATATTTTGAAAATTCCAATAAATTTCTTTTCCTTGTGTGTGATATGAAATTGTTAATTCAAAATTATTTTTTAAAGTAAAATTATATATTGCCAATGCTTCACTTTGAGTTAATGGTCCTTCTCCTACAAAGTTTTGAGGAGCAAGTTTGGTATAACCTTGCTCAAACTTTATTCTTCTTGCTTCTTGCCAACCTGCAGGAAATTGTAAATTTAAATCTACACCATTAGCATTTGCCTTCCAACCACTTGGAAATGGAATGTTTGGAAAACTTTCCGAAATTTCTAAATACTTTTTGTATTCTTTGCTATTTGTGTCAACTCTTCCTGTAACTAAATCAATTCCATCTGGATTCATCATTGGCAAAATGTATAAAGAAACATTATTAAATAATTCTCGTGCATTTTGACCAAATATTCTACTATTTAAAACATAGCTTTGGCAAAAGTTTTCCACAAATTTCATAAGTAGAATACAACATATGTATTCATTTGCATGCATACCTGCATTATACATAATTTTTCTGCTTCCTCTTCCTATTTTTATGTATGGAAGCTGTTTGCCTAATGTACTAAAGCCAATATTTCCTATTTCTAAAAATGGATAATTTTGTTTTAATTCTTGTAGATTTTGCATCATTAGTGAATAATAGTATTTTTGATTTGTTGGTACAATATTCATAAAAAATCACCTGCTATAATTTATTCAAATTAAGCAGGTAATGTGATTTACTGTTTTAATTTACTATATCCATTACTGTAATCTATTTCTATATTTGGTTGAACATTGTAAATATATACATTAAAGCATATTTCTTTATTTTCCACCGACTGTGCCTCCATTTGTACTCCACTCGCGACTAAATTGTTTCCTTCAAATATTGGAGTTACCCTATATAGCACATGATTTTTTTCATTTTTTCTTATGTATTCCAATACTTTTGTTTCGAATGGCAACATTCCGCTTGTGTTAAAATAATTGGTTCCTGTTATAAGGTTTTGTTTATTCGCATTTTCTGCTGATAAACTATACGCAATTAAATGACAACGATTATATAAGCTTTTTCCATTATACTCTACACTTTGCCAACCAGATGGGTATATGTGGCTAATTGATGTTCTTTTTTCTCCTTCTTTTGGCATAGTTTCTTTTCCTAAGTTTGCAAATGCCACTCCACATCTGCCTAATTTATCTAACTTGCTATACCTTTCAAAACACTCACTTGTAAAATCACTTTCCTCAAAATTTGGAATATTATTATTTATTGTTACAAATATTTTTCCATTATATTCTGGAATTTCTCCCAAATTATATGATACAGTTGTATTTTCTAATATATTTTCGTTAACTTCTATATCACCAAAATATATTGCCGTAATTGCAACAATTAAAAATATTATACTTGTAATTATATTTCTTATTTTTCTTTTGCTCATTTTTTCACCTATTTTATATATTTTCCATTTACTCTTTTTACTATATCTCCAACACAAAAATCTGGATATAATTCTTTATATGTATATATTGAACCACTTCCATTTTTATGTGTTAAATAAATTTTATCACCAGTTATTTTTTGCACTACAAAATTAGTATTTTCGTTGTCTCTTAATACTCCATACAAATCATCTAATTTGTACCAAGCATCATCACTTTTTATATCTATTTCTCCATTATATAACTCACATTTATCTCCATTTAACTGTACTTTTTGGCCTGAGTATAGATTATAAAAATCTAATTTATTCATTTTATATATATTTTCATAAATTCCTTGATTATGCAGTTTTTCTAATGTTTCATTAGATGTATATATGTATACATCTTCTTCTTTTCCATTTTCTGGATTTAGTAATGTTATTTTTTCATTTTCTAATCCATACACCACTCCTATATTCATATTTCTCTCCTTATTTAATGTTTTTGCTAACTCATTGATAAACTCTGAAATAAAATTTTTTGTTTCATTACTAAAAATAAATTTTCCAAGATTAAAATTCTCTAAATTCATAACTTTCCTTTCTAGAACTAAATATTTTTTTGAATAAAAATTTTCTTTAATATATCACATATTGTCTATTATTTACAATAGTTTTATTTAATGATAAAATTAAGAAAAAATGTAGGTGGAATAAATGTATTATACATATATGTTGAGATGTGCTGATAATTCAATTTATACTGGAATGACAAATGATTTGGATAAACGAATAAATGAACATTTAAGCAAGGATAAAAATGGTGCGAAATATACCAAATCACATGATGCTGTTAAACTTGAGGCTGCTTGGAAAAGCAAAGATAAATCTTTGGCTTGTAAATTAGAGTATCAAATAAAAACTCTTTCTAAAATGCAAAAAGAAGCTTTAATAAATGGAGAAAAGTTATCTAGTTTCTTGAGTGGAAAGGTTGATTGCAGAAGATATAAAAGAATTACACTTGATAAAAAATAGAGTAGTAAGAATTTGTTTAAACTCTTGCTACTCTAATACTAATATGGTCGAGGCGACAGGGATCGAATGTGAAAAGGTAAATTTCACAGCTTTTTGTAAAGTGTTATAAACCTTTATATTATAACACTTATAGCTTTTTTTATTATCTTAAAATAGTATAACTTTTTATATATTTTTATAACTTTCGTAGCTTTTTCGTAGCTTTTTTATATTCGAAAAACATATAGAAAATAAGCCATTTTGCAATATTAAGTATTATTTTCTTCAAGATTTTCTAGTGCTACTTTTACAGCTTCAACAACAAATGCAGTAAATGTGCAATCTTTTCCCTTTATTGCATTCTCTACATCTTCAATAACATTGTTAGGAAATCTTATGCATTTATTGGTAGTTGGTGGAATAGACGGTATTTTAAATTTTTTCATAATTTCACTCCTGCAATACATAAATATATATAATAGTATATGTAAAAAAATATAGAATATCTGCATAACAAAAGTATTGCATAATATTTTATAATATGATAAAATATGACAAAATATTAAGAAAGGGGTAAATGAAGTATGTCTATGATACATTGCAAAGAGTGTGGTGCCGAAGTAAGTAAAAGTGCAAAAGTATGTCCTAAATGTGGAAAAAAATTAAAGCATAATGGATTAAGAATTGTAATAGGCATTATTCTTATATTTATTGGTTTAGGAGTCATTTTTAGTGTTGATACCACAACTAATACAAGTCAGAAAAATAATTCTAATACTCAAGTAACGCAAGAAAAATTTACACTTGTTTCATCTGAAATGGCATCCGATAGTATTGGAAGTTGCTATATTGAAGGAACTATTCAAAATAATACAAATAAGAATTATAATTACGCACAAGTAACTTTTAACATTTATGATAAAGATGGAAATCAATTAGGAACCGCCGTTGATAACATTAATAATTTTCAAGCTAACGGAACTTGGAAATATAAAGCTATTGGATTAACTACTGAAAAAGTTTCTAGATATGAATTTGTTGAAATTACAGGTTGGTAAAAAATATAGCAAGTTTTTATGCTTGCTATTTTTTATTATTTTATTTTTTCTAGCTTTCTTCACGCTTCAGATATGAAACAAATCATCTAATTTATCATTAAAAGCATTTGTTTTTTCATTATCCTCATTTTGGATAGTTTTTAATATAATCGAGGTTGCTTTTACATCTCCTGTAATAGCCTTTTGAAAAATAGTATAAGTTAGTAATAGCTGATTATTAATTTCTGCATCATCAAATCCTGACTCTTTTAGTAAATTAACTTTGTTTTTACTAGCAACAGGCATACTTAATAATAATTGCATCTGTTCTTTTATGCTTTTTCTTTCTGCTCTTACTATTCCTGACTTTATTCCACCTCTTTTCCCATAATATTTAGCATTCTCCTTTGTAAATGGTTCTAGATTTTCAATATTAGCCATTTTTACCTCCTAATTATAAATACTAGCATCAATGAAACTATGTAAATAACCACTAAAACAATCGTAAATAATCTATAGAAATTTAATTTATGTTTTTGTTCTCTTAACATTTCCATTGCAAGAGTTTCTTTTTTGCATTCATTTTTCATATTGTATCACCTCCATATATTATATAATAATGAAATTATATTGTCTTTTATAGACTGCATTAAAAATCATTTGAAAAGCTATTAAAAAATATCTAAATTTTTGATTTTAAATTGCTATTTCATTTGTGCAATTATTGTTGGTCGACTTAATGCAATATTAATTCTTTTTTTATCTTCAAATTTAATTTGCCAACTTGCACTTGTTACTAAGCTATTTACACAATTTATTTTTGTTGGTTCTCCCAACTTTAAATATAATCTTTGAATTACAGATTTTCTACTAGAGTAAATATTTAATATTTTAGAAAAATAGTCTATATTAACAATTGTTTCTTGTTCTTCAGGCATAGTGTTATAAAACTTCATTTTTTTCACCTTCTTTCAAATAATATCTTGCATATCTTTTTGTCTTGTTTTTGTTATGTTCCATTATAGTTATAATATTATATCCTTCTTTTCGTAGCATATTAATTACGCTACCAACTCGCATAATTTTATATTTATTATAGCCGTACCAAAGTGCTTATATTTCCAAATTGTTTTATATGCTCTAAAATTATTTGTTTTGATTTCTATAATCATCTGCATTTATATAATTCATATTAGATCACCTTTCAATATTTTCTTATAAAATTTTTTTATAAGATTTTTTTAAATATATAAAATATTTTTATAAGTGTTTATAAAAATTCAATTTTTATTATTAAAATTTTTTATAAGTAGTTATATTGCTGATTTCATTTATTTATTAATAGCTTTCACTATTTTTCTTTATTTTGTTCCTTATATTTTGCTTATTAAAATATTTTACACATATAATAATTTATTACCATCCCATAAAAGTTTAATTGTACCATTTATCAGTAAATCTATATATATTAGGTTTATGATTAAATTTTCCACTTTCCTTTACCTCAATAAATCCATTATTACATAATTCCTTGATGCATTTATTAAAGGTTGGTGTTGTCATAATTTTTTTATAAAACCTATGAGGAAATTCTGTTTCTATATTTCCATTTGAATAATCTAACATATAGATATACAACATTTGTGTATTTAGTGACATTTTCATAAATCTTGCATTGCATAATTGATTATGATATACCTGCACAAATTTTTTACTTTTATCTTTTGATTTATGATTAAATTTCCATATTGGTATTTTGTATTTTTGTTTTCTTGCCATTTTCAGTACCTACTTTTGTTGATTTTATTTTTGTTTTGTTGTAAAATACGAGCAAATAACTTATGAAAGTTATTCAATGGAAGCAGAATTTTATGAGTTTGCATGCTAATAAATCCTGCTTCTTTTTTCTTTTTAATAATCATTTCAACTTACCTCGCTTTTTAATGTTTTTATTTTTGTTTTATACTCTGTATCTTGCATATTTGCAATTTCTTGATTTTTAATCCATAAATCAATACTTGATTGCTTGAAAAATAATCTATTTCCGAATACGAAAATAAGGAATTCTTTTACATCTGACTAACTTTCTAATACCTGAAATAGAGCATTTTAAATATAAAGCTAACTCTTTTATTGACAAAGTATCATTCATTTTATTACACTTCCTTTTCATAATTTTTTATAATATCAAGAATTTTTTCTTTTTTTTCTTTAGGCATTTCTGTTCTTAACATTCTTGAAAAAGTGCTATCTGTAACACCCAATTTGCTTGCAATTTCCCATTTTTTTATATTATTTGTGAATATTGCATTTCTTATTTCAATATTATTTTCCATTATTACACCTCTTTTCTTTAACAATATTTGTTTTTGTTGTTGACAAGCATTAGTGATAATACTATAATTACATCATACAACAAGTTGAGGTTATTATCAATAAAACCTCAATATGTTTGTGAAAAATATTTTTTTGAAAGGAAAAACTAAAATGAGTGAGTTTGGTGAAAGATTAAAAGAATTAATGGAGGAAAACAATATCAAAGCAGAAGCTTTAAGCAAAAATTTAAATGGGCAAATAAGTGCAAACACAATTAGAGCTTATGCAAAAGGAATTCATAAGCCCAATAGTATTGAAAATATTAAAATTTTAGCAAATTTTTTCAATGTTTCAACTGATTATATACAAGGGTTTACAAATGAAAAAACTACTAATGTAAAAGTAAAGAACATATCTAATATTTATGGACTTTCAGAAAAAGCATTAAAAAATTTAAAAGAATTTAATTATATTGCAGAAAGAAATGAAAGTTTTACACATATTAAAACAATTAATTTCATACTTTCTCAAGATACAAAAAAAATATGGACTTTAATTGATAGATATTTGAATATGAAAATAAATCCATATGATGTTTTAATAGTTGGCGAGAAAGGAAATTTAGAAGTAGGACAAGAAATAAAATCTAAAGCTACAAATTTAAGTGCGGTAGATGCTTGTGAAGGTGGAATTTTACAACAATTATCAGTAGAACTAAATAAACTAAAAAAGAAGGTGAATGAAGATGAGTGTAAAAGAACTAGAAAGAAATAAAAAGTATAAAATAACAGTTGCTATTGGTTATAATGGAAATAAAAGAATAAATCATTATGAAACATTTTATGGTGGTAAAAAAGAGGCAATATTAAGAGAAAATGAAATAAAAATACAATTACAAAATAATACTTATGTTAAAAGAAATAACTTTACTATGTCTGAATTAATTGAAGAATGGTTAAATAGTAAAAAGGACAATATAGGTATAAAAACCTATGTCGAATATAAGAGGTATTGTAAACATATAACCGACTGTATAGGACATATAAAAATAAATGATATTAATGTAAAAATTCTTGAAGATTTTTACAATGAATTAAAGAACTATAAAGGAAAAAGAGAAGCAGTAAATGGATATTCTGAAAAAACTATAAAACATCATTATACTTTAATAACAGAAATATTTAATAGTGCCATAAAATGGGGCTACTTATATAATAATCCTAATAAAAGTATAACTCCAATAAAAGTACACAAAAAAGAAATAGAATGTTATTCTCCTGAAGATGTTGAAAAATTAATTGAAGTATTACAAAATGAGCCTTTAAAGTATCAGGCAGTTATTCTTTTGGCTTTAGATAGTGGGTGTAGAAGAGGTGAAATAACAGGATTAACTTGGAACGATGTTGACTTTGACAAAGGAACTATAAATATTAATAAAGCTACACAGTATGTTTCAGGATATGGAACATTTGAAAAATCAACAAAATCCGATACAAGTAATAGAATTATTTACATTGCACCTACTACAATTGATGTTTTGAGGAAATATAAAGTAGCACAATCTGAACAAAGACTTTTATTAGGTAACCAATGGAAGGGTTCTGAAAGAGTGTTTACAACTGATTTTGGCGAAGATATGCACCCTGACCTACCATATAAAATTTTAAAACATATAATAAAAAAATATAATTTGAAAGATATAACATTTCACGGATTAAGACATACCAGTGTTTCACTTCAAATAGCAAGTGGAATACAAATGCAAATTATAAGTAAAAGAGCAGGACATTCAAATATTTCAATTACACATAATATTTATTCCCATTTCTTTGATAGTGAATTTAAAGAAGTTGCAAATAAAATGGATAATTTTTTAAATACAAAAACTATATAAATTAAAGGACGGCAAAAAATTTTAATAAAAAATATTTCCGTAGCTTTTTCGTAGCTTTTTTGAAATAAAAAGAAAGATAACAAGCTTTAAAACACTTGCTATCTCTATATAATCTCTATTAAATAAATGGTCGAGGCGACAGGGATCGAACCTGCGACCTCATGGTCCCAAACCACGCGCGCTACCAACTGCGCTACGCCTCGATTTTTCTCATTACTTATATACTATACCACACTTTTTTTACATTTGCAAGATTTTTTTCAAAATTCTATTGAATATTTTTAAATTTCAATGTATAATAATTATGTTATGCAACTGTAGCTTAGCTGGATAGAGCGTTCGGCTACGAACCGGAAGGTCGGGGGTTCGAATCCCTCCAGTTGCACCAAAAATAGTGTCCAAATTGGGCACTATTTTTCATTATTATTAATTTTTCTTGCAGTCTCTTTTATAACCTCATCATATCCAGTCAATGCCGAAAATGGTGCAAACTGTGCTGATCTTTCTTCAAGTGACATTCTTGCATGTTTTTCAGATACATGATGTGGTAAATTTATTATATCGTTATATTTATCACTTTTTTCTAACATTTTTATTCTTTATGACCTCCTATTTGCCTATTTCTTTCAATAGTTGTTCCTTCTTTTTGCAAATTCATACCTTTTAAAATAGCATTTTTTCCATATTTGCTTTTTATACCAATCATTGCTTTTTGTATCTCTTTTTCCGCTTCTTCCTTTTTTCGTTTCTCGTTAACTTCTTTGTAATCTACAAATAAGTTAATTTGCTCATAGTCACTAGTTTTTACCATATTTTCATTTACAACATTATTAACAGTAATATTTATTCTTCTTACTAAAAGTTGTTTATTCACAATTTGCTTATATAATTCCATTATGTGTTCTGTAAGAACTTTACTAGATGCTGTTTGATGATCTATATTTATTGTTCCATGTGCATGTTTTGGCACTTTTCTTCCATATTTATCAGTTGTTATTTCTCCGTTATACAAACTGCTAATTGCTTGATTTTTTAAATTGTCCACATCATAACCAACTTCTAGCACAATTTGATTTGTAACTAACCCCCTTTCTACTAAATCAAGTGCAAGTAATTCAGTCATTTCCTTTACAATTAGTTTTGTATTTTCGTAATTGTATGGACAATGTAAAACTTGTCCAGAGCATATACTATTTGTGGCTGGTCTATATGCCTTAATACTCTCAATTGTTACATTTTCCCATCCCCAAGCATGGTCAATTAGTAGCTCTGCATTTACGCCAAATAATTTATATAATAAATCTTCGTTTTTAACCGACATTCTAGCCACATCACCCATTGTATACATTCCATGTTCTTCTAATTTTTTTGTATAGCCTTTTCCAACTCTCCAAAAGTCTGTTAGAGGTCTGTGGTTCCAAAGCAATTTTCTATATGTCATTTCATTAAGACCAGCTATTCTTACACCATTTTTATCAGGTTTTGCATGCTTTGCTACAATGTCCATTGCTATTTTGCAAAGATATAAATTAGTTCCAATTCCTGCGGTTGCTGTTATTCCTGTTGTTTGATAAACATCTTGCATTACTTTTGTTACTAACTCTTTTGCTCCCATATTATATGTTTTTAGGTAATGTGTAACATCTATAAATACTTCGTCTATTGAATATACATATATGTCTTCAGATGAAAAATATTTTAAATATATTTTATAAATTTTTGAACTGTATTTCATATAATAAGCCATTCTTGGTGGTGCTATTATATAACTTAATTCTAAATTTTTATTTTTCTTTAATTCAATATCACTATATGATGATCCTGTAAATGTTCTATTTGTTGCCTTTCTTTTTCTGTATACATTTATCTCTTTTACTTTTTGAACCACTTCAAAAAGTCTTGCTCTGCCCGGTATTCCATAGGATTTTAATGCAGGACTTACAGCAAGGCAAATTGTTTTTTCTGTTCTACTACTATCAGCAACTACTAAATTTGTAGTAATCGGGTCTAGCCCTCTTTCTTTACATTCAACAGAGGCATAAAAGCTTTTTAAATCTATTGCTACATATATTTTACTTTCTTCATTATGCATAGCAATCTTCCTTTCATTACTATATTTTATTATATCAGTTTATTTTAAGTTTGTAAACAGTTGTTTGTTTTTTATTTTTGTAGAATATTTTATATTTTTGTGATATAATTTGTAGCAACATAAATTTATATGAAAAGAGTGTGTAAAATGTTTGCAAATGCAGGAAAATATGAAGCTTGTGGTATATTTACAAGAGACCATTTTATATTACTTGTAATTACTATTATTGGCATCATTGTAGCTTTAAAATATACCGTAAATAAAGATAAAAATACTATATACAAAATTATAAAATACACAACAATAGTTGCTTGGATATTAGAAGTTATAAAAATATATTTTAATATTAAGCAAAATTCAATAAAGGCTGTTAATACCTATGCTCCGTTGTATTACTGCAGTATTTTATTATATGCAGGTTTATTAAGTTCTTTTGGAAAAGGTGTATTAAAAAGGATTGGTGATGTTTCTTTAGCTACTGGTGCAATAGTTGGAGGAATTGTTTTTATAATTTATCCATCTACAAGTTTACCTTTTTATCCTGCTTTCCACTTTTTAAGTATTCATAGCTTTTTATTTCATGGTGCAATGATATATTTAGGAATATTGATAAATAAAACAAGATATATAGATTTAGAATTAAAGGATGCTAAATATTTTGCCATTTTAATTGGTTGTATGAGTATTCTTGCACTAATTGTAAATAAGCTTTTTGATGGAAATTTAATGTTTATATCAAATAATTTCCCTGGTACTCCACTTGAAATTTTATATAATATAACAAAAGGTGGATTTTTCTATAAGTTTATTATGATAGTATCTCAAATGACATTGCCATTTTATGTTTCTTATTACATAATAAAATACTTTCAAAAGCATACAAAAATAGAACTATATGGCTAGTATAGTTCTATTTTATTAAATAAACATCGCAAGCATTAAGTCTTTTTAAATATGTTGTATTTTTTAATTGAAGTGTATTTTTTATTTTCTCTAATAACTCATTATTATTTTGTCCATCATTTATAAATATTAACATTCCATTTGATATATCTTTATTTTGCATTATTTCTTTTATATTTTGTTCATTGCATTCAATATCTTTTGCTATATATGATTCTTTTATATTGCTTAGTAATAATATATCGTCTAAAAATCTATTATTATTAGAGTTAAATAAATATAATGTTGGCAAGTTATTATTATTGCTTACAAATTCTACTATATCTTGTTTATTAGAATATAAAACTTCTGGCTCTACTTTAAAATCTTTTATAAATAATAATATATCTTCTATTGATGCATTTGAAAACTTTTGAACCATATCTATTGGTAAATTAAATTCACTTTTTAATTTTTCAGCCATTTCTGTTTTACTTGAATATGAAGTTTCTTTTTCTCTTTTAAAGTCTTGCCCTACAACTAAATCTATAACATTGTTTGTTATAATAGGCATTATAATCATTAGTAAAAATACTCCTATTATAATTTTATTTTTGCCTTTTAATAGCATATAAGTTACATATAATACAAGTATGAATATTAAGCCACATACTGGCATTATGTACCTCAATTCTATCCAAGGTGAAGCTATTGCTACTAAAATTGTGTATATTATTGTTGGTACAGCTATGTATTTTACGTATCTATTTTTTTCTATTTTTACCTTTTTTAATTTTGTATATATAATTATTCCTAATATAATAATTAGCACATTATTAAAAGCATATACGTTTATTTTAAAAAGATATAAACATATGTTACTTAAAAATTTTGAAATATTAGTTAAATTACTTATAGCACCTTGTCCTCTATATCCAAAAAACATATGTTGTATTGAATATGGATATATTATTAAAGATATTACACCTGCTAAAAGCATTGTTACTATGTATTTTAGTAGAGATTTATAGTCTTTTTCTTTAATATATTTAATAACAAACATTATAAATAGTATTGCTAAATAAAATAAATAATAATAATGTGTTAATGAGCCTACTAATGCTGATATTCCTATTGCGGTTAGTAGTTTATAATTGTTTCCTTTAGTATCTAATAATTTTAAATGTAAATATGTTGTAATTACTATATTTAATGTTGCTAAAGCATACATTCTTATATAAATTACATTGTTTATAGATGCAAGTGTCAAGCTAGATACTAAAGCTAGTATGGCAGATTTCTCTTTGTATTTTTCTTCTCCTTCAAGTAGTTTTTTAATAATTAAATAAACAAATATTGTTACAAATGCATATATAATTATATTTAATGTTATTCCTTCCCATTTCGAGTAACTTCCTCTATGAAATCCCATTGCAAATCTTAATAATAAATAATATAGTGGTGGATGCACATCATTTTTTTGATTTTCATATACTTGACTATATTTTCCAATGTCCTTATTTTGGACTGCTAAATAATCTTCATAATATTCTTTGCTATGCCATTGGTTATAAAAATCATTATTAGCTTGTATTTCAACTTTATCGTAGTTTGCAAGTCCTAATGAATATGTTTCATCCATATGTATGTATGATTTATTTGCCCCTGCTATTATAAATGCTATTGTTTGAATTATAACAATTGCTATTATAATTGCTACTTCTTTTTTGTCCTTTAATTTCATTTTCTTTTCTCCAATATTCTATAATGAATTGCTACAATTATATAATAAATAGCAGATAATTTCAACAAATCATCTGCTATATCGCTATTCTATGTTATGTTCTATATCTTTAAATTTTTCGTTCTCATTAACAAATTATTTTTTCAATAATTTAACTGCAATTTGCATTTCTTTTTTATTTCGCAAAGCCTTAAAAATAACTTCATCTCCCGGCTTTTTGGAATAAATATAACTTCTTAAATCACACATTTTTTCTAGGGATAATCCATCAACTTCTAGCAATACATCTTTTTCTTGTATTCCATACTTTGCAGCAGCTGAATTTCCATTAACTTGTACCACATAAATTCCTTTGTCTAACTGTAAGTTACTATCTAAATATGGTATTACATTTTTGTCATATGCAAAAATTCCTAAATACGCTTCTTCAAACCCTCCTGTTGAAATAAAACTTTTTAATATTGCCTTTACTGAATTTATTGGAACTGCAAATCCAATTCCCTCTGCTGATGTAATTTTTACACTATTTACACCAATAACTTCTCCACTCTCATTTATCAAAGGTCCTCCACTATTTCCCGGATTTATAGTTGCATCTGTTTGTATTAAATCCTCCATATATGAAGATTTTTCATTTCCAATTTCGTCTTGTTCATTTAATACTATTGTCCTATTTGTTGCACTTACAATACCAGAAGTAACTGTTCTTTGAAATTCAAAACCTATTGGATTTCCTATTGCATATACCATTTGTCCTAATCTTGCTTTAGACGAATCTCCTAAAGTGACATATTTTAAATCTTTTGCATTTATTTTTACAATTGCTAAATCTAAATCTGAACTTGACCACACCACATTTCCTTGATAGTTTTTACCTGTTGAAAGTGTCGCATAACATTTGCTATATTTTTCTCCTGACACATGTTCATTAGTTAGAATGTAGCCATTTTCTGATACTATCATCCCTGTTCCTAGCCCTAATTTTGATGTACTATCTTTTACAAATATAGAACTACCTGTTCCTTTAAGTTTCGAAATTCCCACTATGCTTTCATTTACACTTTCTAGCATTTGAGTAATTGTCTCATTTTCGGTTTTTACTTCATCTACTGTTTGTGAAATTCTAGTTGCGTCATATTGCTTATTTATTATTTGTGTAGGAGTTTCAATTCCATAATACAACACATATGTAAGTGCTAATAAAATAACTATTAAAATACTAATAAATGTACCTAAAATATATTTTTTTATTCTAGATTTATTTTGCTTTTTTCTAATGTACTCTTCCATTCTTTTCTCCTATTTTCATATATATTTACTTTAATTATGAACATCTTTTATAAATTTAAACTAACATTTTTGAAATTCCCAATATTCTCCATTTTTTTACATTATTTTTATTGATTTTTTAATTAATTTCATATATAATTTAGCTATAATTTTTGCAAAACATAAAAAGGGGAAATTTTTATTATGGAAAAGAATTTATATGATTTAACTAATCCTCAAAAATCAATTTGGTACACAGAGCAATTCTTTAAGAATACCTCTGTTAATAACATTGGTGGAACAATAATTATAAAAGATAAAATTAGTTTTGATTTATTAAAGAAATCTATCTATGAATATGTAAAAACAAATGATAGTTTTCTTATTAAACTTTGTTTTGATGAAAAAGGAGATATAAAGCAATACATAGGGGAATTTTCGCCCTTTAATGTTGACTATATCTCCTTTTCTTCTTTAGATGAACTATATAAATTTGAAAAAAATGATTGTGAAAGAAAATTTGATATGATAAACTCTAATTTATTTCATTTCACAATGTTTAGTCTTCCAGATGCTACTGGAGGAGTTGTATTAACTGTGCATCACATAATTTCTGACGCTCAAACAGTTAATCAAATAGCTCCAAAACTTATGAATTTTTACTCTAGTTTTTTAAATAACACCACTCTTGAATTTTTACAAACATCATATGTAGATTATATAAATTCTGAACAAAAATATTTATCAAGTGAAAAATATAATAATGATAAAATGTTTTGGGAAAATTTATTTGAAAATCCATTTACTCCAGCAAGTTTATCAACAAAATCAATAGACAGTTTTGCAATGTGCAGTTCTAGTAGAGAATGTTTTTTAATTGATAAAGAAAAAATGAATAAAATAAATGATTATTGCAAGTTAAATAATATATCTTGTTATCACTTTTTTATGTCTGTTTTTTCACTATATATTGGGAAAGTGACTAATGAAAAAAACTTTGTTATTGGTACTCCTATCTTAAATAGAACCAATTTCAAAGAAAAAAATACTGCTGGTATGTTTATTAGTACAGTACCATTTTTAGTAAATTTGGAGGAAAATACTTTATTCTCTGAATTCGCATCAAAAATGAGTGTGGAAACTTTGTCTATTTTTAGACATCAAAAATATCCATATCAAGCAATTCTTGAGTATGTTAGAGCGCAAGATTCTTCTATACCAAATTTATACAATATAATGATTTCATATCAAATAAATAAATCTAATGGTAGTATTAACGATATTCCTTATACTACTAGATGGACTCATAGCAATACAAATATGGATGAGTTAGATATTCATTTGTTTGATATAAATGACACTGGTGAACTAAGTATTGCCTATGATTACCAACTTGCCAAATATACTGAAAAAGATATACAGCAACTTCACCAAAGAATTATATCAATAATAAATCAAGTTATTAATAACCCAAATATATCAACAAATCAATTAGAATTAGTTTTACCAGAGGAAAAACAGTTTATTCTTAATACTTATAATAAACCAATTAACCTCCCTATAACAAAAACTGTAATTGATTTATTTGAAGAAAAAGTAGCAGAAAATCCTGATAAATTAGCTCTATGTTTTGGAAACACTAAATTCACATATAAAGAACTTAATAATTGTGTAAATTATTTAGCTGATTATTTGTATGAAAATAATATTGAAAAAGGAGATAAAGTTTGTTTATTTTTTCCTAATTCAATTGAGCTTGTTGTGAGCATTTTAGCAGTATTAAAGTTGGGTGCTTGTTACATTCCTATTGATGTTTCTTACCCAATAGAACGTGTTAAATATATTGCTCAAAATAGTAGTTGCAAAAAAATATTAACTAATACTAAATTAGAAGATTTAGATAACCTTTGCTTAGGTATATCACTACCTAATGCAACAACAATTTATGAAAATAAATATAAACCAGATTTACAAGATTTAGCTTATATTATTTATACTTCTGGTTCTACTGGAAACCCTAAAGGAGTAAAAATTGCTCATGAAAGTTTGTCAAATTATATTATGTGGGCAAATAAAGAATATGTAAATGGAGAAACTACTAATTTTCCTTTATATTCTTCAATTTCTTTTGACTTAACAGTAACCTCTGTTTTCACTCCTCTTGTGTCTGGAAACACCATTTACATTTATGAGAATTCTAATCCTCAATTGTTACTAAAAGAAATTATAGATGATAAAAAAGTACAAATTATAAAATTAACACCTGCACACTTAAACTTGTTACAAGATTTGGCTTCTCCTGAATCTGTTGTTACAAAGCTAATTGTTGGTGGAGATATTTTAACAAATGAAAGTTGCCAAAAAATTTCTACAGCATTTGTTCATCCTATTCATATATTTAATGAATATGGACCTACAGAAGCTACTGTTGGTTGTATGATTTATGAATATACCGAAAATGAATATGCTACAGTTCCAATTGGAATTCCAGCAGATAACACTAATTTATTTGTTCTAAATAGTGACCTTAATTTGGTTCCATTTGGATATAACGGTCAACTATATATTGCAGGTAAAGGGCTTTCAAAAGGTTATGTTGAACTACCAAAAATGACAGCATCTAGATTTATTGCTTGTCCATTTATAGAAAATGGATTAATGTATGATTCCGGAGATATTGTTAAATTATATGATACAGGAATTATGGAATGTATTGGTCGTAGTGATTTTCAAGTAAAAATAAATGGATTTAGAATAGAAATTGGAGAAATCCAGTCTAGAATTTTAAATTATCCTAATATAAAAGACTGCTATGTATCAGCTTTAGATATAAAAGGTACTAAGGTTTTATGTGCTTATTATGTAAGTAACAAAAATATTAATGAAAAAAACTTAAAAAATTATTTACAAAAATTACTACCTATGTATATGGTTCCAAAATATTATGTTAGTTTGCAAGAGCTTCCTCTTACTGGAAACGGAAAGATAAATAAAAAGTTATTACCACTTCCTGCTTTAAATGAATCAAAAGAACTGGTAAAACCTAGTAATAAAGTTGAACATACATTGCATAATATTTTCTGTGAATTATTACAAGTGCCAGAACTAAGTGTAACTGCAAATATTTTTGACTATTATGTAGATTCACTTACAATTATAAAAGCTCAAACTAAATTATATAGTATAGGCTATAACATAAATACTCAGGATTTCTATGATTATCAAACAATTAGAGAGCTAGCTTCACATATATTAAGAAATTCCAATTCTAATTTAGGCGCTTCTCAAAATGAAATTCCTATTATAGAGAATTTAATAAAGCCTATTAACAGCACAAATACTTTTAATAATATCCTACTGTTTGGTGTTACTGGTTTTTTGGGCTCTCATATTTTGTATGAATTATTGACAAAAACAAAATCAAGAATATATTGTGTTATACGTGAAAAAGATAATATAAATGCAATAGAAAGGTTTTATGAAAAATTCCACTTTTATTTTCCAAATGAAAACCTTAGAAATTACAGTCATAGAATTAACTTAATAACAGGAAATATTTTAAAAGATAACTTTAATTTACCAGATGAACAATATGATTTCCTTGGAAATAATATTAACTGTGTAATAAGCTCTGCTGCTTTAGTAAAACATTATGGAAAATATGAAGAATTTTATAATACAAATGTAGCAGGTACTAAAAAAATAACTAATTTTTGTATTAAATATAATATTCCTTTGCATTATATTTCTACAATTTCTGTTTCTGGATATGGCTTAGTAAAAAGTCCTGAAATTACTTTTACTGAGAAAGATTTTTATATCGGTCAAAGTTATGAAGATAATGTTTATGTAAAAAGTAAATTTGAAGCAGAAAAATTGATATTAAATGCTTGTAAAAATGATAACTTATGTGCTACTATTTATAGGATGGGAAATATCACTAACCGTTTTTCAGATGGAGTATTCCAACAAAACGCAAATGAAAACGCATTTTTAAATAGAATATCTGCTGTAATTAATCTACATTGTATACCTGAAGAACTCTTACATTTTCCTGTTGAATTTACTCCAGTAGACTATTGTGCAAACTTTATAGTGTCATTATTGATAAATGATACGCGTAAAAACAACTTAACAATTTATCATTTATTTAATCAAAATTACCTTGATTTTAATTATTTATTCGAATTTTTGAAAAAGCATAATATTAATATGAAAACTTGTAGTATTGAAGAGTTCGAAAAACTTATATTAAATAGTAAAAATAATTATTTTGGAATTACAGGATATCTTGCTAATATAAAAACTAATAATTTAAATGGTGTAATTCTTGATAATACATGCACAAACTCTATTTTGGAAAAATTAAATTTATCATGGCCTATAGTAACCGAAGATTACCTACAAGCTGTAATAAATTATTTAATGAAAAATAAATTTATAGGTGGTTAAAAAATGAAATTAAATGTACCAAGAATCAGATCATATAAAACATTAGCACTGTTAGATGCTTTTATTGCAACATTAATTATGATAATATTATACTTTACATTACCGGCTATTCTAAATTATCCTCAAAATTCTATTGATAACAATTTTCAGGTTGAGGTAGTCGGAATTAAATACACACATCAATTTATTATACTTTCTGCAATTATAGTTGCATTAGTTTATATTGGTTTTAGATTTGTATATAGCAGAATAAACTTTAATTCAAATGCTAGCAAAACAACTTTATTAAAAATAAGAGAAAAATGCTTTAATTACCCATACATAATGATACTTCTTTTATCTTTTATTCCTGCCATTATTTGCGGAATTTTGTTAGTAGTTTTCAAAACTGATTTTGAATTATTATTAAAATTGTGTATTGTTATACTATCTTTTGGAACAGTTTACTCAATAATTTCTTATATGATAGGAAAAAACTTTTTTGAAAGCAAACTTATTGAATCATCTGCCATTGTAGGAAATAAAAAAGGTGGTATTAGGCTAGAAATTTTTAAAAAATTATTAATAGAAATAGTCCCTCTATTCTTATATTCCTTTATTTTGTTATTATTACTTAGCACCACTATTATGACAACTGAAAAAGGAAATTTATTATATAATATTTATAGAAATGAATTATTAAAAGAATTTGATAGTTCAAAAGTTTACACTTTAAGTGAAGTACAACAAAAATTAAATACTTTATCTTTAAACTCAGAAAGAGACCACTACGTAATTTTATCTGCAGAAGATGGAAGTGTTTATTATTCTCCAGAAACTATAAATGACTTTTTTATAAAATATGCTCTTACATATTATGATGAAATGAATGGACATATTTTTGAATATTATGGTCAGAATTCACAATCTGCTGTTATAAAAGTACATACCGACCAAGGAGATTATTTTGCTGGAATTCGCTTCTTTGTGTTTGCTAATGGAGTTATAACACCATTTATTATAGTTACTGCTATTCTAATTATATTCAACTTAATATTCGTTGTTTATATTGGAAAAGGATTATCAAATGATATTAAAAATGTTAATGATGGTATGGATAACATTTCAAATTCAGAAAATATTGTTTTTGAAAAAAACTTACCAATTACATCTAATGACGAAATGGCAGACCTAATTTTAGCTTTTAATAAAATTCAAGATATAACAAGAAATTACGTTGATCAAATTCACGATAATCAAAATATGCTTATGGAAAGGGAACGTCTAGCTTCACTTGGTCAACTTATAGGTGGCATTGCTCATAACTTAAAAACACCTATAATGTCTATATCTGGTGCAGCTGAAGGATTAACAGATTTAGTAAAAGAATATGAAGCATCTGTAGGAGACCCTGAAGTTACTGTTCAAGACCACCACGATATTGCAAAAGATATGAAAGATTGGATTGAAAAAATTCGTTCATACACAGAATATATGTCAGATATTATTACAGCAGTTAAAGGTCAAGCTGTTACAATGTCTGAAGAGCAAGCTGTTTCATTTACTTTAGACGAATTAGTAAAACGTGTAAATATTTTAATGAAACATGAATTAAAAAATGCTCTAGTAGAATTAAATGTTTCTATGCAAGTAAATGAACAAACTGTATTAAAAGGAAATATAAATAGTTTAGTTCAAGTTATAAACAATATGATTTCAAATGCAATACAAGCCTATGATGGTAAACCTGATAATAAAATTGACTTAATATTAAAAAAGGAAAATAACAATATTATAATTTCTGTAAAAGACTATGGATGTGGCTTACCTGATGAAGTTCAAAAGAAATTATTTAAAGAAATGATAACTACAAAAGGCAAAAATGGTACTGGACTTGGATTATTTATGTCATATTCTACAATACGTGCTCATTTCAATGGAAATATGACTTTTGAAACAGAACAAGGAAAAGGCACTACATTTAATATTATATTACCACTTTAAATATTAACTCATATGTATAAAATCTAGTATTCTCAACGAAATACTAGATTTTTTTGTGTGAAATACTGTACATTTCGACAAACTATGATATAATGTTGTTGTCATCTTGAGTATACTTATTACTATAAACATTGAGGTGAGATTATGAGAAAAAACATGCAAAGTGCAAATGATAAAGGCTATAGAATTATAGCAGTCGATGATGAGGAAGGAATTGTTGATTCTTTGTCAATTTTCCTAAAAAGATCTGGTTACGATTTTACAGGTGTTACTGATCCAATGGAGGCTATTGAAAAAGTAAAAAATGAACATTTTGATTTAATGATTTTGGACTTTATTATGACACCTATTCATGGTGACCAAGTAGTTGAAGAAATACGTAAATTTAACAAAGAATTATATATTTTGTTACTAACTGGTCATAAAGATTTAGCTCCACCTTTGGAGACAATTAGAAAATTAGATATTCAAGGTTATTGTGAAAAGAGTGACAAGTTTGATCAGTTACTTCTTTTAATTGAGTCTGGAATCAAATCAATTGAGCAAATGAATGAAATTAAAAGAATAAATGAAGAGCTTTCTTCTACTTATGAAAAACTAGAAAAAGCTTACTTAGATAGTATTCAAACTTTAAGATATACTGTTGAAGCTAAGGACCCATATACTAGAGGTCATTCAGATAGAGTTTCTAAATATTCTGTCCTAATTGGAAAATATTTAGGATTATCTGATTCAGATTTAAAAACTCTAGAAGTTGGTGGTTTATTCCATGATATTGGAAAAATTGGTATTCCTGATAGCATTTTATTAAAAGAATCTAAGCTAACAGATGATGAATATTCACAAATTAAAAACCATCCATCAATTGGTGCTCATATTTTGTGTAATGCAGAGGTATTTCAAGATATTATACCAATCGTAAAGCATCATCATGAAAGATTTGACGGAAACGGTTACCCTGGAAAGTTAAAAGGAAACGATATTCCTTATCTTGCAAGAATAGCAGCCGTTGCAGATACTTATGATGCAATGACATCAAGAAGAACTTATCGTGATCCTTTAAGTTTAGATGTTGTAAAAGCTGAAATTGAGAGATGCTCTGGAACACAATTTGACCCAGAGATTGCAAAGGTATTTTTAGATATTTTAAATAATCATTATGATGAAGTAAATGAAATTCAAGAACAATTTAAATAAGGGGACATTTTATGTTTAAAGTTTTAGTTCTATCATGTAGTACAGGCGGTGGCCATAATTCTGCTGCAAGTGCTATAGCAGAGGAATTAAGAGTTATGGGAGTTCAAGTTGATTTTAAAGAATATTTGGACTTAATAAATTATAAAATAGCTAATGTTGTAAATAAATTATATATTAGTTCCACAAAAGGAAATGGTGCTGTTTTTAAAAGAGTTTATAAATTGGGTGAATTATATGAAAAGACCAAAATTACATCTCCAGTTTATGGTGTAAATAGGTTACATAGAAAAAAATTATATAATTATATTGTTGAAAATAAATATGATTATGTTGTAGTTACTCACCTATTTCCTGCTGAAGTTTTAACTGCTATAAAAAAACAACATGACATACATTTTATTGCAATTGCAACAGATTATAAATCAATTCCATTTTGGCCTGAAACTAATCCAGACTATTTTATAATTCCACATAAAGATTTAATTGAAGACTTTACTAAAAAAGGTATCAGCCGTGAAAAGCTAATACCTTTTGGTATTCCTGTATCAACTAATTTCAGTAAAAATTTAGATAAATCTAAAATATTTGCTGAATTAAATTTAGATAAAAATAAAAAATATATATTAGTTATGACAGGAAGTATGGGCTTTGGAAATGTTACAGGTATAATAGATGTTTTGCAAAATGAAATTTCTGAAACGATTTTAGTTGCCTGTGGTAATAATAAAAAAGTTTATGAAGATATTTCAAATAATTATGACTCAAATAAAGTAATTCCTATAGGCTTTACTCCACAAATTTATAAGTATATGTGTATAAGTGAGCTTTTATTAACTAAGCCCGGCGGGCTTACAACAACCGAGGCTGCCACAATAAATGTTCCTATTATTCATACTATGCCAATCCCTGGTTGTGAAACATATAATGCTGAATTTTTTGAAAGCCGTGGAATGTCTATTAGCTGTAAAAATACTACTGATATAAAAAATGCAGTAATATCTCTTTTAGATGATAAAAATAAAGTGGAAAATATAATAAAAGCACAAAAACAAAATATCGATAAAAATGCTTGTAGCAAAATTTGCGAATTTATAATAGATGAAATAAGGAAATATAGTAAATGAAAGAGGATTTACAATCAAATGTAAATAATGAAAATGAAGATATAATAAAAATGTGGGAACCACTTAAATTCGATATTGGCTTAAATTATAAATATGTAAAAAATAATATATTTTTCAAGTTAATATCAAATTTATTTTACTACATCATAGTTGCACCAATTATTTTTCTAATTTCTAAAATTATTTTTGGACTAAGAATTGAAGGAAAAGAAAATTTAAAAAATATTAAATCTGGTGCTATTTCAGTATCAAACCATGTACAATATATAGATTGTGCAATGCTTGGTCTTGCATGGTTTCCTAGAAGAATATATTACACTGCTAAAACTGATGGTTTTAAAATGCCTGTGGTTAGGCATTTAGTACGTTTGTTATATGCTATTCCTATACCAGAAAAAATTTCTTGTAAAGAAAATTTTTATAAAGCAATTGATGATTTATTAGCTAAAAATAAAGTAGTACATTTTTACCCTGAAGCTTCTTTGTGGCCATATTACAATAAATTACGTAATTTTAAAAATGGTGCATTTAAAATTGCTTCAAAAAATAATGTACCAATTATTCCATTTGTGTTTAGTTTTAGAAAGCCAACTGGTATTTTAAAGCTTTTTAAATCTAAACCTTGCTTAATTTTAAGTGTTCTACCACCTGTTTATCCAAAACAAAATTTAGCATTTAATGAAAGGTATTTAGATTTAAAAGAAAATGTATACAAAAAAATGAGTGAAAAAATATAAAATATATTCTTTCACTCATTTTTTATACATCTTTCATTGAAAGCTGAACCTTTTGTCTCTCTTGGTCAATTCCAATAACTTTAACTTTTACAATATCCCCAACCGATACTACATCAGATGGACTTTTTACAAAGCTATTACTTAATTGTGAAATATGTACTAAACCATCATGTTTTACACCTATATCAACAAAAGCACCAAAGTCTGTAACATTTCTAACAGTTCCTGTTAAAACCATTCCATCTCTTAAATCTTCAAATTTAAGTACATCAGCTCTTAATATTTGCTTAGGCATTTCATCTCTTGGGTCTCTACCTGGTTTTGACATTTCTTCAATAATATCTGCTAAAGTCATTTCACCAGCATCAAGTTCTTTAGCCGTTTCTTTTACATTTACTTCTAATAATTTAGCTTTTATTTCTGATTGTTTTTCTTTATTTAATAAATCCTCTTTTTTGTATCCTAATTTATTAAGTAAATTTTCCGCAACAGAATAGCTTTCTGGGTGAACTCCTGTAATTTCTAAAGCATTTTTTCCACCAGGAATTCTAATAAATCCTGCGCATTGCTCAAATGCTGCTTTTCCTAATTTAGGAACTTTTAATAATTCTTTTCTTTCAGCTAATTTACCATTTTCGTCACGATATTTTACTATATTATTTGCAATAGTTTTATTTATTCCTGCTACATAAGAAAGTAATGATGGTGTAGCTGTATTAACATCAACTCCAACTTCATTTACTGCATCTTCAACAACACCAGTTAAACTTTCTGTTAATTTCTTTTGATCAACATCATGTTGGTATTGCCCTACTCCTATAGCTTTTGGATCTATTTTTACAAGTTCTGCAAGTGGGTCTTGCAACCTTCTTGCAATTGATATTGCACCTCTTAAAGATACGTTTATATCTGGATATTCCTCTGTTGCAAGTTTTGAAGCAGAGTATACAGATGCTCCAGCTTCACTTACAATTGCATAATGAAGTGGTCTTTCAATTTCTTTAATCATATCTGCAACAAAGCTTTCAGATTCTCTTGAAGCTGTTCCATTTCCTATTGCAATAATATCAACTTTATATTTTTCAATTAAAGTTTTTAGCTCTTTTTTTGCACCATTTACATCATTTTGTGGTTCTGTTGGGTATACAGTTGTAGTTGCAAGTAATTTTCCTGTCTCGTCAATTACTGCAATTTTACAACCTGTACGATATGCTGGGTCAAACCCCATTACTGTTAAACCTTTTAAAGGTGCTGCTAAAAGTAAAGGTTTTGCATTTTTTCCAAATACTTTAATAGCTTGAGTTTCTGCTTTTTCTGTTAAGTCAGAACGAATTTCTCTTTCAATAGATGGTTCAATTAATCTGCTCCAACTATCTT